>ONZW01000132.1_pt1 | contig 70415 bp, 65 predicted proteins | sample 1671071 | NCBI WGS metagenome assembly ONZW01 (sample SAMN06348119, study PRJEB24527) | human gut metagenome | biome: human gut; feature: ankylosing spondylitis patient; material: feces | host: Homo sapiens | place: China | collected 2015-10
CGGCCTGTTCGGCTACCGCAACCAGTTCCTGACCGATACCCACGGCGAGGGCATCCTGAACCAGATTTTCGACGGCTACGACGTCTGGGCCGGTATGATCGCCAACCGCTCCACCGGCTCTCTGGTCAGCTTTGAGACCGGTGAGGCTGTCACCTACGGTCTGTTCAACGCACAGCAGCGCGGCACCCTTCTGGTCGGCGCTGGCGAGAAGGTCTACGAGGGCATGGTCATCGGCTACACCGCTTCCGGCGAGGACGTCGATGTCAACGTCTGCAAGACCAAGCATCTGACCAACACCCGTGCTTCCGGCTCCGATGACGCTCTGCGTCTGGTGCCCATCAGCAAGCTGAGCCTGGAGGGCTGCCTGGAGTTCCTGGCACCTGACGAGCTGCTGGAAGTCACCCCGGAGAACCTGCGCATCCGCAAGCAGATCCTGAACCACGACCAGCGCATGAAGGCCAAGAGCAAGCTGAAGTAAGCGCTCCCCTTCTTCCAAAACAGATCAACGGCACCGCAAGCCCCACGGCCTGCGGTGCCGTTTTTTTGTTTGTCTGCCTTTCCATTTGCAAACCAGCTCCATTCTCTGTATAATAAAGAAAACTCCATCTCACTGCGGCGCTGTGCCGCGTGAAAGACACAAACAGGGAGGTTTTGTTATGAACGACATCATTCAAGCCATGGAGACCCGCCGGAGCATCCGGCAGTTCAAGCCCGACATGCCCCGCAAGGAAGATCTCCAGCAGATCATCGAGGCCGGTCTTTACGCCGCCAACGGCAGAGGCCGACAGGGCGCGATCATTCTGGCCGTGACCAACAAGGAGCTGCGCGACAGGCTCTCTGCCCTGAACCGCGAGATCGGCGGCTTCCCGGAAGGCAAAGACCCCTTCTATGGTGCCCCGGCAGTCCTCATCGTACTGGCAGACAAGAGCTGCCCCACCGGCATCTACGACGGCAGCCTCGTCATGGGCAACCTGATGCTGGCCGCACACGCGCTGGGCCTGGGCAGTATCTGGATCCACCGTGCCAAGGAGGAGTTCGAGCGCCCGGAGTACAAGCATCTGCTCAAAGACCTCGGCATCGAGGGCGAGTGGGAAGGCATCGGCCACTGCGTCGTCGGTACCATCGACGGCGAAGCCCCGCAGCCCGCACCCCGTCGGGACGGCCGGGTGTTCTGGGTCGAATAAGCAGGCACAAAAAAGGAACGGCATACCAGACGGTGTGCCGTTCCTTTTTGTGCTTAATTTGCCGCGTAGGCGCTGCCCGGCGTCCAGGCATTGGTAGCCGAATACTTTGCGTGGTTGCGCAGATAGGTGACCCAGGCACCGTAGCCGTTGCCCGCCGAGAAATGGATGCCGTCCGGAGCGGCCAGCACCTCTTTCAGGTTGCCCTCGCCATCGGCAAAGGTCTCCCACAGGTCGAGGTAAACGCAGCCCTTGTCCGCTGCCAGCAGGGCCAGCTGCTCATTGACCGAGCGGATGACGTCCGACGCAAGACCGGGCTTTTCCGCCGCAGCGGCCGGGCGCACCGGCGGGATGGACTGGACGTAGATGACGCAGTCATTGCCCAGCGTCTGCCGCAGCAGGTCCAGCATCTGGCCGTAGTAGGCCAGGAAGCGGTCTGCCGCGCCCAGCGTGGTCAGGGTGTTGGTGCCCAGCAGAAGATAGAGCTTTTTCGGGTGGGCAGCGGCCAGCACATCCAGCGCGACCTCCTCGCCGCGGGTGGAGCTCTTGACGGCGCTGCGGTTCACGATGGCGTCCGGGCCGACGCCGGTGTAGCCACAGATGAGCGCACCGCCCAGGTTGATGTTGTAATCGGAAAAGCCCACGGTCAGGCTGTCACCGAGGAAGGCTGCATCCGCAAAATAGCTCAGGTCCACCTGCCCGCAGCTGGGCTGGCGGATGGTGCTGCTGTCGTGTGCCTTGACCGTGTAGCCGCCCGCTGTCTGCCGGGCCGGGCCGAAGTTTTCCAGCGTCACGGCCGCGGCACCAGGATCCGCCGTGCTGCCCGCACTGCCGGAGTCCGCGGCGGTCTCCCCGCTCTCCCCCGCTGTGCTGTCGGCCGCTGCGCCCTGCATGGGCAGCGGAGCCAGAATGTTCTCGGCCATGCCGCTGGAAGTCGCGGTCTGCGGCTGCTCGCTCTCCTTCGAACCGTTTTCCAGAATGGCCGTCACGGCCAGCGAGAGCAGCAGAATGGCTGCAATGACCCCTGCCAGCCGCAGCCCGGTCCCTGCACGGCTGCGCCTGGCGCGGCCATGCGCCGAATGATATTCGTGTGAAATTCCCATCGTCGTTCCCCTTGCCTTTTTTATATTTACGGGTAGTATCCCTCAAAAATTGCACCGCATTCCGGGATCACACCGTTTTTTGTGCCATATGACCATTATTGTATCATAATTTTTTTGCCTGTGCAACCAATCAGGTCTTGCATACAACAGGCAAATGGTTTACAATAGAAGCGTAGCAGGAATTGTGCCGTTTTCATTGAAGTGCTTGCACATCCTGCATTCTTTTTGTACGACTTGCGGCGAATGGCTGCGCTTGTTCCGGGAGCAGTGCAGGGCACCCGGAACAGTTTCCGAACGCAGCCGTCCGTTTTGCGGGACGTAACAGTTTTTTTGGATAAGAAGGAGGTTCTCATGGCGAAAAACGTCATCATTGGCCAGAGCGGCGGCCCCACAGCCGTCATCAATTCCAGTCTGGCAGGCGTCTACAAAGCCGCAATCAGTCTCGGAGCTGAGAAGGTCTACGGGATGCAGTACGGCATCGAAGGCCTGCTCAAAGAAGAGATGCTGGAGCTGAACGTTCTGCTGAACGACCGCATGAGCATCGAGCTGCTCAAGCGCACCCCGTCCAGCTATCTGGGCAGCTGCCGCTACAAGCTGCCCGACCCGGATGTGGACGCCACCCCGTTCGTCAAACTCTTCACCCTGTTTGACAAGTACGACATCTGCGCACTGTTCTACATCGGCGGCAACGACTCGATGGATACCATCGCCAAGCTCAGCCGCTATGGCGCGCGGGTGGGCAGCCCGGTGCGGTTCATCGGTGTGCCCAAAACCATCGACAACGACCTGTGCCTGACCGACCACACCCCCGGCTACGGCTCGGCAGCCAAGTACATTGCCACCATCCTGAAGGAAGTCATCCGGGACTCTTCCGTCTACAACATCCGCAGCGTGACCGTGGCCGAGATCATGGGCCGCCACGCGGGCTGGCTGGCCGGTGCGGCCTGCCTGGCCGGCGGTGATGACTGCGAAGGCCCGGACCTCATCCTGCTGCCGGAAGTCCCCTTTGATGCGGACCGCTTCCTGGCCAAGGTGGACGAGCTGCAAAAGAGCAAGCCCAATGTCATCATCGCAGCCAGCGAGGGCGTGAAGACCGCCGACGGCACCTATCTGTGCGATCTGGTCTCCACCGCCGGGCAGCTGGACGCCTTTGGCCACAAGGCCATTCTCAGCGGCACCAGCCGCTATCTGTCCGACCTCATCCACGACCGGCTGAACTGCAAGAGCCGCGCCATCGAGTTCTCGACTCTGCAGCGCTGCGCCAGCCATCTGGCCAGCCGCACCGATGTGAACGAGGCCTACGCCGTGGGCGGTGCGGCCGCTGCGGCTGCTTTTGCGGGCGAGACCGGCAAGATGATCTCGCTCAAGCGCATCTCCAACTACCCCTATCAGTGCATCACCGAGGCCGTGGATGTCCAGAAGGTGGCGAACCTTGAGAAGAAGGTCCCGCTGGATTGGATCACCCCGGACGGGATGCAGGTCACGGCGGCATTTGAAGAATATGCCCGCCCGCTGATCCTGGACGAGGTGACGCCTGTTTACGTCAACGGCACCCCGCGCCACATCCGCCTGTAAGTTTTTTCCCCGCGCATCCTCTTTCCCGCAGTCTGTTTTCGTGCTCCTGCACGATAATATAAAGCCGAAACAGAAGAAAAGGAGAAATCATCATGGGTAAAAATGCAATCGTTGGCCAGTCTGGCGGCCCCACCTCTGTCATCAATGCAAGTCTGGCAGGTGTTTTTGAGAGCTGCAAGAACCGCGGCGCACAGGTCGTTTACGGCATGTGCAACGGTGTCGCCGGTCTGCTGGAGGAAAACGTTGTAGACCTGTCTCAGTACCTGACCGACGACCTCGACATCGAGCTGCTCAAGCGCACGCCGTCCAGCTTCCTGGGCAGCTGCCGTTACAAGCTGCCCGACTGGCACGACGACGAGGCGGTCTACAAGAAGCTGTTCGCCATTCTGGAGAAGCTGGACATCGGCTACTTCTTCTACATTGGCGGCAACGACTCCATGGACACCATCGGCAAGCTGGCCGACTATGGCAACCGTGTGCAGAGCAGCATCCGCTTCATGGGTGTACCCAAGACCATCGACAACGACCTGATGGTCACCGACCATACCCCCGGCTACGGCTCCGCTGCCAAGTACATCGGCGTCGTGATGAAGGAGATCATCCGCGACGCCACTGTCTACGGTACCAAGTACGTCACCGTTGTCGAGATCATGGGCCGCAACGCCGGCTGGCTGACCGCCGCCGCTGCTCTGGCCAAGAGCGATGACTGCGAGGGCGTGGACATGATCTGCCTGCCCGAAGTGCCCTTCCATGTGGACCACTTCGTGGAAAAGGTCCGTACCATGCAGGAGAAGAAGCCCAGCATCGTCATCGCCGTCTCCGAAGGCGTCAAGCTGGAGGATGGCCGCTATGTCTGCGAGCTGGCCGACGATGTGCATGCAGTCGATGCCTTCGGCCACAAGGCCCTGACCGGCACCGCCCGCTATCTGGCAAACGTCGTGGCCCGGAATCTGGACACCAAGACCCGCAGCATCGAGCTTTCCACCCTGCAGCGCTGCGCCGGCCACCTGACCAGCCGCACCGACATCACCGAGGCCTATCAGGTCGGCGGTGCTGCTGTCAAGGCTGCGTTTGAGGGCGTCACCGGCCAGATGGTGGCCCTGAAGCGCATCTCCAACAGCCCGTACCAGTGCACCACTGAGCTGCACCCCATCAGCGAAGTTGCAAACCTCGAAAAGAAGGTGCCGCTGAGCTGGATGAACGCCAACCACACCCAGATGACCGAGGAGTTCCTGGATTATGCCCGTCCCCTCATCCAGGCCGAGCTGACCCCGCTGTACATTGCAGGTCTGCCCCACCACATCTACCTGAAGAAGTGATCTCTCTTCTGTTTCCCGGCGCATAAGCAAGGCCCCGTGCGGACACATTGGTCTGCACGGGGCCTTTTTGTCTGTTCGTTTGTCAGGTCACACCGTGGTCTCGACGCGCGGCGCACCGCCCGCGATCTCCTCGGCGGTCAGGGGCCGGGCCGGGGCGGCGGGGGCGTTCAGGCGCTCCTTGGCAACGGCCAGCATCAGCTTGATGCGGTTTTCCTGATTGACCTTGGTGGCACTGGGGTCGTAGTCGATGGGGGTGATGTTGGCAGCGGGATACAGCGCACGGATCTTGTTCACCATGCCCTTGCCCACGATGTGGTTGGGCAGGCAGCCGAAGGGCTGGGCACACACGATGTTGCCGTAGCCGCCCTGCACCAGCTCGATCATCTCGGCGGTCAGCAGCCAGCCCTCGCCCATCTTGGCACCCAGCGAAATGATGCCGTGGGGCTTTTCCACCAGTTCCTTGAAGGGGCCGGGCGCATAGAACCCGGCATCGGCGGTCGCCTTGAGCATGGCGCGCTCGACGCTGTCCAGCCAGTTGAGCAGCTGGTCGGTGCCGACCTTGACGGCCAGCTTGCCGCCGTAGAGGACATGGTCCTCGCCCATGTTGAAGATGCAGTACTGCACAAAGCCCATCAGGCCGGGGAAGTTGACCTCGCAATCCTGGCTTTCCAGGAACTTTTGCAGGTCGTTGTTGCCCAGCGGGCTGTATTTGACGTAGATCTCACCGACGACGCCGACCTTGACCTTCGGCACACGGGTGACGGGGATGGTGGCAAACTCTTTTGCGATGAGCGGGAAGGTATGCTTCATCTCTTTGGAGGTATAGCCCTTGCCCGCCAGCAGGACGCGGCCCAGCCGCTCGACCCAGAGGTCCACCATCCTGTCGGCGCTCCCCTTCACGTTCTCGTAGGGGGCCACCTGATTGCGCAGGGCGCAGAGCAGGTCGCCGTAGAAGATGCAGGCGATGGCCCGGCGCGCCAGCGGCAGGGTCATCTGGAAGCCGCTGTCCTTCTCCAGGCCGGAGAAGTTCAAGCTGGCAACCGGGATCTGCGGGTAGCCCGCCTTGACCAGCGCCTTGCGGAGCAGGTGGATGTAATTGGACGCACGGCAGCCGCCGCCGGTCTGGGTGATGAGCAGGGCGGTGTGTTCCAGATCATACTTGCCGCTGTTCAGGGCGTCCAGAAACTGGCCGATGACCAGCAGCGCCGGATAGCAGGTGTCGTTGTGGACGTATTTCAGACCCAGCTGAGCTACGGCGCTGCCGCAGTTGCCGAGGATCTCGCACTTGTAGCCATCGAACCGCAGCGCGTATTCCAGCAGCCGGAACTGGGTGATGGCCATGTTGGGGATGAGGATGGTGTGGGTCTTCTTCATCTCCGGGGTAAATTTGGGATAGTTGTATTCCATAGGTTCCTCCTATGTATCATTGTAACGTTGCCTGAAGGCACTTGACGCTGTCCTGTATCCGTATGCCGTGCCTGAGAGGTCAGGGTTTTATTTCCGGTCCTCGTCCCGCTCATCCAGCGCCGCGAACAGGCTGCGCAGGCGGATGTTCACCGCGCCCAGGTTGGTGATCTCGTCGATCTTCAGCTGGGTGTAGAGCTTGCCGCCCTCCTGCAGGATCTCGCGGGTCTCGTCGGTGGTGATGGCATCGACGCCGCAGCCGAAGGAGACGAGCTGCACCAGATCCATATCCTTCTGGGTGGTGCAGTACTTGGCCGCTGCATACAGGCGGCTGTGATAGGTCCACTGGTTCAGGACCCTGGTGGGGAACTTTTCCACCCGGTCCGAAATGCTGTCCTCGGTGATGACGGCAGCGCCGTGGCGGGTGATGAGGTGGTCGATGCCGTGGTTGACCTCCGGATCCACATGGTAGGGGCGGCCGGCCAGCACGATGATGCGCCTGCCCTGTCGGCGGGCCTCGTCGATGATCTCGCTGCCCTTGACCCGGATCTGGGCCATGTGGGCCTCGTGCTCGGCGTAGGCGGCGTCTGCTGCGGCCTGCACTTCCTTCTCAGAGATGCCGCCGAAGTAGCGCGGGAGGACCTCTTTGGCCATCTTGCGGACGAAGTCCTTCGGGCGGTGGATGCCCACGTAATCGTAGATGAACTTTTTGCCTTCCAGCTCCGGGCAGTTGCCGGCCAGAACTTCCGGATAGTACGCGACCACCGGGCAGTTGTAGTGGTTATCGCCCAGCCCCTCATCGAAGTTGTAGGTCAGGCAGGGGTAGAAGATGGCGTCCAGCTGCATCTGGCTCAGGGCCTTGATGTGGCCGTGGCTGAGTTTGGCCGGGAAGCAGGCCGTATCGCTGGGGATGGTGGCCTGACCGGCCAGATACAGCCCGCGGCTGGACACCGGGCTGGTGTGAACGGCAAAGCCGAGCCTGGTCCAGAAGGTGTGCCAGAACGGCAGCATCTCATACATGTTCAGGCAGAGCGGGATGCCAATGGAGCCGCGCTTGCCGGGCACCGGCTTGTAGCCTGCCAGAAGCTGCTGCTTGTAGGCATAGAGGTTCAGGCTGTTGTCCTCGCTCTTGCCGGTCACGGGCTTATCGCAGCGGTTGCCGGAGATGAACTTGCGGCCATCGGCGAAGGTGTTCACGGTGAGCTGGCAGTGGTTGCCGCAGCCGCCGCACTTGACGCTGACGACCTTCTGGTCGAAGCTCTTCAGCTCCTCCAGCGTCATCACGGAGGAAGTCTCTCTGTGGTTCCTGGCGCTCTGGCGCAGGCCGAACAGCGCCGCACCGTAAGCGCCCATCAGGCCCGCGATGTCGGGGCGGATGACCTCGACGCCCATCTCCTTCTCGAAGGCGCGGAGCACGGCCTCGTTGTAGAAGGTACCGCCCTGCACGACGATCTTGCGGCCCAGCTCTTCGGGGCTGGATGCGCGGATAACCTTGTACAGCGCATTCTTGACGACACTGATGGACAGACCGGCCGAGATGTTCTGGATGGATGCGCCGTCCTTCTGGGCCTGCTTCACCGAGCTGTTCATGAAGACGGTGCAGCGGCTGCCCAGGTCCACCGGGCGGTCGGCAAACAGGCCCAGTGCGGCGAACTCCTTGACATCATAGCCCAGCGCCTGCGCGAAGGTCTGCAAAAAGCTGCCGCAGCCGGAGGAACAGGCTTCGTTCAGGAAGATGTTGCTGATGGCGCCATCCTCGATCTTGAAGCACTTCATATCCTGGCCGCCGATGTCGATGATGAAGTCCACATCGGGCATAAAATATTTGGCGGCGGTGAAGTGCGCCACCGTCTCCACCAGACCGTAATCGCAGCGGAAGGCGTTCTTGACCAGCTCTTCGCCGTAGCCGGTGGTGGTCACGCTGGCCACGTGCAGGCCGGGGTGCTCCTGATAGATCTTGATGAGCTGCTCCTTGATGAGGGGCAGCGGGTTGCCGAGGTTCGGCTGATAGTTGGTGTACAGGATCTGGCTCTTTTCGTCCACGACCACCAGCTTGACGGTGGTGGAGCCGGAGTCGATGCCGATGTGCACGGGGCCGCACTGTGCGCTGAAGGGCACATGCGGCACACTGTGGGACATGTGGCGGGCATGGAAGGCCTCGTACTCCTCCTTGTTGGCGAAGAGCGGAGGCTCGCTGGCGTAGGTCGCCGTAGCGGCGTACTCATCCAGCGCCCCGGCCACCGCGGAGAGGTTGAACTCTTTGTCTGCATAGAGCGCTGCACCCAGTGCCACATACAACAGGCTGTTCTCCGGGCAGGTGCCGGTAACGCCCAGCGCCTCGTCGAAGCTCTTGCGCAGCACGGTGCTGAAGGTCAGCGGGCCGCCGAGATAGAGGATGTTGCCCTGGATGGGGCGGCCCTGTGCCAGACCGGCAATGGTCTGGTTGACGACCGCCTTGTAGATGCTGGCGGCGATGTCCTCGGTGCGGGCACCCTGATTGATGAGAGGCTGCACATCGCTCTTGGCGAACACGCCGCAGCGGGAAGCGATGGTGTAGGTGCGCTCAGCCTTTTCGGCGGCTTTGTTCATCTCGTCAGCGCTCATCTTCAGCAGGGTGGCCATCTGGTCGATGAACGCACCGGTGCCGCCGGCGCAGCTGCCGTTCATGCGGACTTCGGTGCCGTTGGTCAGGAACAGGATCTTCGCGTCCTCACCGCCCAGCTCGATGACGCAGTCCGTTGCGGGAACGAACCGCTTGACCGCCACGCGGGTGGAGAACACCTCCTGCACAAAGGGCACACCGCAGCTGTCTGCCAGGCCCATGCCCGCCGAGCCGGAAATGCTCAGCAGCGCCTTCTGGCCGTGCAGCTGCTCGGCGTCGATCCGGCGCAGCAGCTCCTGCGCCTTTTCCAGGATATGGCTGTAATGACGTTCATATGTCGAATATAAAATCGAATCGTGTTCATCCAGCACCACGCACTTGATGGTGGTACTGCCGATGTCAAGACCTACTCTCACGTTTTTCTTTCCTCCTGAAGGAACTTCCTGCCAGTTTTCGGGCAGGGCCGCTCTGCCGTGCTCTGCCCGAAAAGTAGTTCGTTAGCGAATCATCTGCAGGACTCGCATACAGTTGTATTATACTCAAAACCGCGAAAACAATCAATTGGTGTTCTCCATTTTACACGCAAAAAATAGTATTTTCCGCTCATAAAGTTAAACATTTTGTTAATTTCACGGAACTTTCGGCCGTATTTTTCCATAAAACAGCTAAGATTCTTTACTGAGAGTGGATTTTGGCAGACAAAACGCGCTGCGCATCGGTGGGCAGTCCATCCCGCCCGATGCGCAGCGCGTTCATGATCACATTGCAAGATATTCTTCTACCGCCTTGTCCAGCAGCCGCCCCAGGACGGCTTTGGAATCTGCGGTCAATTCCCTGCGTGCCTGCGGGTGAGCAGATACAGCTCGCGGCGGAGCTGATGCTGCAGCGCGGTGGTGCTGTGTTCGTCCGGGTGGGACGGCTGCGAGCGGAACTCGACCGTCGTTTCGATGGGGAACGGCCGGGTGGGCAGCGGCAGTGTCAGCTCTGCCCGGACGCCCTGCGGTGTGCGGAGCAGCAGGGCAAGCTCCCAGCCCAGCTGGCGGCAATACCGGCGGCAGAGCAGCAGCCCCGCCTGCGCACCGCCCAGAAAGCGGCGGCGGTTTTCGAGCCAGCCCTCCCCTTCCGGCAGGCCGCAGCCATCGTCCTCAATGGTCAGGCGGATGTCCTGCCCGGTCTGCCGCAGGCACACCTGGATGTTCCCGCCGGGCGCGGCGGCACGCAGGGCGTTCGAAAGCAGGTGGAAGCAGATCTGTTCGGCCATTTCCCGGTCGCCCCAGACAAGGCACTGCTCCAACCCGCCGCAGTCTACGGTGAGCTTCGTGCTGCTCTGGGCGTCGATCTCGCCGCGCAGCCCTTCCAGCTGCGCCAGCAGGCGGCACAGGTCCACCGGCCGCTTCTGCACCGGTTTCTCCGGAGCCGAAAGCTCCATCAACTCCCGGAACGTCCGTTCCAGCCGGGCTGCTTCCTGCTCCATGTCCTCCAGCGCCTGGGCCGTGCGGGCATCCTTCAGCGGCTGTAAGTGCATCTGTAAATATTCCCGGTTCTGTTCCAGCAGGCGCAGTGAGTGCAGAAACGCTGTTTCCAACTGTTTTTGCGGAAATCCCGCTTCGTCCTGCCTGCACATATCCACCGTTCCTCCTTACCGCTGTTCCCGCACGATGATGCCGCGCCGCAGCACGGTCTGCTGCAGCGAGTAGACCAGCCTGCCGGTGGTGACTTTGAGCCCGGTCAGGCCGTTTTCCGCCTTGAAGTGCTCCCATTCCACCGGGTGCCGTGTCTCCAGCCCTTCGACCAGACGGCGCAGGCCGCTGTCCACAGCGGCCACCGTGATGTGATATTGTTCCGCGACGCCCTGCAAAATCTCTTTGCGAAGCGCCAGTTTTCCATCGGCTGAACAGGCGATCTGTACCGCCAGCGTGAGGTATTCGCAATTGGTGTCCGGCTGCGGGAGCTTCCACAGCTCGTACAGGTGGGTGCAGAACCGCTCGATCTGCATCGAGTTCCGGCCGGGGACGCCCAGCAGCCCCCGCAGAAGATCCCGCAGATGGTCGTGCCCGACGCCGTAAAAGCGGCTGCCCGGCTGCAGGTGGGCGGCGGTGATGTCGTCGGCCCAGCCGTCGCCCTGCAACAGGAGCGGCGGGTGGCTGGGCAGGCGGTTGAGCTTTTCGAGGAAGGTCAGGCTGTCCATATCCTCCAGCTGGCTGCTCAGCACCAGCACATCAAAGCACCGCTCCTGCCGCAGCGCCTGCAGGACCGGCTCCCCGCTCTGGAAGCAGGTGCATCGGATGATGGTGCTCTGCTCTTCCAGATAAAACTTCCGGATGCGGAGTTCCCGGTCATCGTAGCTCATCAGAGCGACGCGCAGGTTCTCCGCATCCCGCTCACCGGGCACCTGCGGCACCTCCGTTCTGCTCTGCTTCCAGCACCGGGAGCCAGTCTGCGATCACATCGCCCCAGATCTCTGGCTGCACGGCATTTTCACACAGATATTGCAGCAGCCGGTAGCCTGCCTCCGGATGCAGCGGAACAAACTCGCTGACCTGCTGTTCCCGCTCGCCCTTCCGGTCCAGCGTCAGGTGGCAGCCGCCTTCTGACGCATCCAGCGCGTAGACCAGCGTATACGCGGCCTGATAGCCCTTGATCGACGAGAACTGCCGGATCAGCGGGGCATACGTTCGTTCCATAAAAGACTCCTCCTTGCTGCTGTGGTTGCCATAATCTTCCGGTCTATGGCTTTTCATTCCTATTTTATAGAGCAGCACAGAGAGATGCAATCCCCTAAAAAGCGTCAAAATGTGTCGTTTTGGTGTTTGCTCTGCCCGGTTCACCTCGCGTTTTTCGCCAGAGAAAAGCCGATGGAAACTGCTTTTCTTTGTCAAGGATACCACCTTTTCCGCCCAAAAGCAAGGGACCGTAATTTTCTCTTATCTTCCAGAATCTCCCCTGTCGGGAGTCGGCGGAATGCCACGATTTGTTCACATTTTTCTGATAAAATAAAGTGATATTTTTGTTCCGGCGGCTTTGGCACTCCCCTCAGCCGTGTTTGCAGAAAGGCAGAATCCATGCTTCAACTCAAAAAGATCCACAAGCAGTACAAGACCGGCGACCTGGTCCAGACAGCCCTTGACAAGGTCAGCCTGAACCTCCGCGACTGCGAGTTCGTCGCCATCCTTGGCCCCAGCGGCTCCGGCAAGACCACCCTGCTGAACATCATCGGTGGTCTGGACCGGTATGACAGCGGCGACCTCATCATCAACGGCATCTCCACCAAAAAGTACACCGACCGCGACTGGGACTCCTACCGCAACCACACCATCGGCTTCGTGTTCCAGAGCTACAACCTCATTCCCCACCAGACCGTGCTGGCCAACGTGGAGCTGGCACTGACCATCTCCGGCGTATCGGGTGCCGAGCGCCGCCGCCGGGCCACCGAAGCACTGCAGAAAGTGGGTCTGGGCAACCAGCTGCACAAGCACCCCACCGAGATGTCCGGCGGCCAGATGCAGCGGGTGGCCATCGCCCGCGCTCTCGTCAACGACCCGGACATCCTGCTGGCCGACGAACCCACCGGCGCACTGGACAGCGAGACCAGCATCCAGGTCATGGAGCTGCTGAAGGAAGTGGCCCAAGACCGCCTCGTCGTCATGGTCACCCACAACCCGGAGCTGGCCCACCAGTACGCCACCCGCATCGTTCAGCTGAAGGACGGCGTCATCCGCTCCGACACCGACCCCTTCGAGCCGGACACCGCCCAGCTTGCCCCGCCGGTGCACAAGAGCATGGGCCGCTCGTCCATGTCTCCCCTCACCTCGCTGAGCCTGAGCTTCAACAATCTGCTGACCAAAAAGGCCCGCACCCTGCTCACGGCCTTTGCCGGTTCCATCGGCATCATCGGCATTGCGCTCATCATCTCCCTGTCGGCAGGCGTCAACCAGTATATCGACGATACCGAACGCTCCACCCTGTCCGAATATCCGCTGCAAATTCTCAGCAGCGGCATGGACCTGACCTCGATGCTCACCTCCGGCTCGCCGGCGTCCGCTTCCGGCACGACCGCCGAGGAAGGGATGGTCCCGGTGCGGCAGCTCATCACCCAGATGGTGGCGGGCATCACCTCCAACGACCTGAAATCCCTCAAGACCTATCTCGAAAGCGACGACTGCACCATTGCTGAGGATGCCACCTCCATCGAGTATTCTTATAATGCGCAGCCCCAGATCTACCGGGAAGACGCCGATGGCTCCATCCGTCAGGTAAACCCGGATTCTTCCCTCTCCAGCCTGGGCATCAGCTCCACAAGCTCCACCAACAGCATGATGTCCTCCATGATGAACACCAGCGTGTTCTATCAGCTGCCCGAAAGCGATGAACTCTACAACTCCCAGTACGAGGTCAAGGCGGGCCGCTGGCCGGAGAAGTACAACGAATGCGTTGCCGTGCTGGGTGCCGACGGCACCATCACCGACTATGCGCTGTACGCCCTCGGCCTGCGGGACAGCGCCGAGCTGGACAAGATGATCCAGCAGTTCGCCCAGAACCAGAACGTCGATGTTCCCACCGACTTCAAGACCTATCGGTACAGCGATTTCATCGGCATCCAGTTCAAACTGGTCAACGCGGCCGACCGCTATCTGCGCGACGATGACCACAACGCCTGGGTGGACAAGTCCGACGACAAGGACTTCATGAAGAGCCTTGTCGCATCCAGCGAGACCCTGACCGTGGTGGGCGTCGTGCAGCCCAAAGAGGATGCCTCTGCTTCCATGCTGTCCTCCGGCATCGCCTATCCGGCCGCCCTCACCCAGCACGTCATCGCCGCCGCAGCCGACTCTCAGATGGTCCAAGACCAGCTGGCCTCCCCCTCTATCAACGTGATGAACGGCGAACCCTTCGGTGCCGAAGACGCTTCCGCCTTTGATATGAGCAGCCTGTTCCGCATCGACACCGACATGCTCAAGAGCGCCTTCCAGTTCGACACCAGCAAGCTGAATTTCGACCTCAGCGGTGCATTCGATTTGGACAACGGTTCGGTCGATCTCGGCTCGCTGCTCGACCCCGACGATTTCCAGCTGGATCTGGACCTGACCGAAACGCCTGACCTGGACATGAGCACCCTGACCGACCTCTTTGCCAACATGGACCTTTCCGTCTCCGAAGACAAGATGCAGGAGCTGGCCCAGAAGGTTCTGGTCGGCTACAAGGACTATGTCATCGGGAACGGCATCCTGAACCTGAACAAGATCAGCTTCTCCCAGTACCTCAAGAGCGATGCCTTCAAGACCCTGATGAACGACGCCATGGGCGAACTGTTTGACCAGGACGCCCTGCAGGCCCAGTTCTCGGAGGCCATGCAGACGGCGATGTCCACCCTCATGGAAAGCTACTCGTCCCAGATCTCCGAGACGCTGCAAACCCAGCTGGGCAGCGCGATGCAGACGGCCATGACCAAGCTGATGAGCCAGAACATCCAGAGCCAGATGCAGCAGAGCTTCTCCCAGCTGGGCAGCCAGATGGAGAGCGCGCTGAAGATCGACGCCACAGCCTTCCAGAAGGCCATCCAGTTCAACATGAGCGAGGACGACCTGACCGACCTGATGAAGTCGGCCATGCTCTCCTCCACCGCCACCTACGACAGCAACCTGCAGACGCTGGGTTATGCCGACCTCGACGCCCCCAGCCAGATCAAGATCTATCCGCAGGACTTTGACCACAAGGCGTCCGTCGTGGCCAAACTCGACGCCTACAACGACAACATGCGGTCCCAGGGCGCGGACGACAAGGTCATCCAGTACACCGACGTCGTCGGCACCCTGATGACCTCCGTAACCGAGATCATCAACATGATCTCCAACATGCTGGTCGCCTTCGTCTCCATCTCGCTGGTGGTCTCGTCCATCATGATCGGCGTCATCACCTATATCAGCGTGCTTGAACGCCGCAAGGAGATCGGCATCCTGCGTGCCATCGGCGCGTCCAAGCGGAACATCTCCGAGGTGTTCAACGCCGAGACCTTCATCATCGGCCTGTGCTCCGGCGTGATGGGCGTCGTACTGAGCGAGATCCTGCTCATCCCCGGCAACATGCTCATCCAGAAGATCTCCAACGGCACCAACGTGGTCGCCCGCCTGCCGCTGAACGCAGCCCTTGTGCTGATCGTTCTGGCCACCGTGCTGACCATCCTCGGCGGCTTCATCCCCGCCAAGGGCGCTTCCCGTTCCGACCCCGTCAAGGCCCTGCGGTCGGAATAAGTCACATCACAACAAAAAAATCCTTCCGGCAATTGCCGGAAGGATTTTTTGTTATTTTGTGATTACCACTCGGTGTCGTCGGCCCCATCCGCACCCACGGTGGTGGCGACTCTGGCGCGGCGGAACATGCTCTCCACCACAGCGCAGTACTTATCGGCCAGGCAGACGATGATGGCTTCGCGGCAGGTGGGCACATGCCGGAAGGTCAGCGGCCACATGTGGCTCTGGATGATGTCCTGCTCCTTCTTCGTGATGTGGAAGTAGTGCTCCGCATTCACGCAGGCCGAGCCGGGGTGCGAAAAACCGTGCATCTCAAACAGGCGGCGGATGCCATGGAAGCTGCTCGTCTTGTGCCAGTCGTACAGATAAAAATCGTGCAGAAAGCCGCCCACCGCCAGCGCGGTCTCGTCGGCACCCAGATGGAAGCGGCGGTTGAGCCAGAAGCTGACCAGCACCACATTTTTGCAGTGCTGATAGGTGGTTACATCGCCATGCTGGATGAACTCCCGCATCTCCTGCACTTTGGGATGGTGGTCGTACTGTTCCAGGATGGCGTAAAGCTGCTCACGTTCAGTCTGAGAAAGCTGCATCGCTTGGGGTCCCTTTCCTCTTAAAAATCAACATCAGGAGCGGAGCTGGACGGGGTTGGAATTGCCGAAGTTCTCGGCGCTGCTGGGGTTCTCGCGCTTCAGGCTCATGTCCACCAGATACTGCCGGCTGCCGTCGCCCATGGCGTCCAGCTCCGCGAGCTTGGCCTTGGCGGACTCCACATCCGGATACCACTGGATGAGGAAGAAGTTCTCTGCCTCGACGCCGTAATAGATCCACTGGCCGTCTGCCCGGAGCAGGTCGTCCAGATGGTCCACCTCTTCGCCGTCCGGCAGACCGAGGCCTTCCTCGGCATAAAGACTCTCCGGCTCCACCTGGAGCACCTCGATCACCTGAATGGCGCTCTGAAGATATTCATCCTGCGAGATGCTCTTGTCGGAGAGCTCCCAGCCCGTCAGGAATGCCTGCATCATCAGGTTCTTGACAGAAATTTCCGGCCGCATTGCCATAAATGTTCCCTCTTCCTTCCGGGCGGTGGGCCCGGCGTTTGTTTTCGCTGACCAGTATACGCTAAAATTTGTTGCAGGTCAACTATTTTTTCATGAATTTTTTGTAGAACTGTACAAATCCAGTTTATTCCAGATGGAAGTCGAAGGTGTCGTTCAGCCATTCCACCGCCAGCTGCACCCAATGGGCGCGGTGGGGGCTGGCGGCATCCACCTCTGCGGTGGAGATGCTGGTGCCGTGGACCCCCTTCTCGAACAGATGCGCCTCACAGGGGACATGGTTCTTCCGCAGCGCTGCAAGGAGGAGCAGGGTGTTTTCCACCGGGACGGTGGCGTCCTCCATCGTGTGCCAGACGAAGACCGGCGGTGTATCCGGCGTGATCTTCTCTTCCAGCCCGAATCTCTGGTGCTCCGCCCGGTCTTCGCTGCCCGAAAGCTGCACGAAACTGCCCCGGTGGGCATACTCCCCCGCCGTGATGACCGGGTAGGCCAGCAGCACGGCATCCGGCTTCCGGCTGCGGTCTGCCGCCTCGCCGGGGCAGTCGAGCACCGCACCGGACAGCGCCAGGTGCCCGCCCGCCGAAAAGCCGCAGACGGCGATCCGGTCCGGCAGGATGCCCCAACGTTCTGCGTTCTGCCGCAGCAGCCCGATGGCCGCGCGGAGCTGGCGCAGCGGCTGGTGATCCCGTGCCCCCTCGCCCACGCTGTAGGTCAGCACGGCGGCGTGATACCCCGCCGCTGCAAACTGCAGCGCCACCGGGTCGGCCTCGCGGGCACTGACGTGTTCATACCCGCCGCCGGGCACCACCAGTACCAGCGGACGGCGCAGGGCGTTCGGCATGGCCGGAGCCGGGCTGCGCAGATAAAGTTCCAGCTTCCCTCCACCGGGAAGCGCACACATTTCAAACTGCATCGAAGTCATCCTTTCCGACTTTGTCGGGACTATTATAATGGGTTTGGAGCCGGAATGCAAAGAGAACTGCAAACATTTCTGAACTTTTTATGAAACCCCTTGATTTTTGATGCGAAGCGGTGTATATTAGCACTCGAAAGTTATGAGTGCTAAGCCGTCATCCTGAACTCCGGCTCTCTGGCACCGAATCTGAACAAAAGAGGTTTTGTATTATGGCGAAGAAAGAATTTCAGGCGGAAAGCAAAAAGCTGATGGACATGATGATCAACTCCATCTACACCAACAAGGAGATCTTCCTGCGCGAGCTGATCTCCAACGCTTCGGACGCCATCGACAAGCTGTATTATAAGAGCCTGACCGACACCTCCGTCGGCATGAACAAAGGCGATTTCCGCATCCTGCTCACCCGCGACAAGGACAGCCGCACCCTGACCGTCTCCGATAACGGCATCGGCATGACCAAGGAAGAGCTGGAGTCCAACCTCGGCACCATCGCCCACTCCGGCTCGCTCGACTTCAAGAAAGAAAACAAGGACGAGAACATCGACATCATCGGCCAGTTCGGCGTCGGTTTCTACTCGGCCTTCATGGTGGCCGACAAGGTCACTGTCATCTCCAAAGCTTACGGCGCAGACCAGGCTTGGCAGTGGGAATCCAGCGGTGCGGACGGCTACGAGATGAACCCGGCCGAAAAGGACACCGCGGGCACCGACATCATCCTGCACATCAAGCCCAGCACCGACACCGATAACTACGAGAACTTCCTCGATGAATATGGCATCGCGGCCATCGTCAAGAAGTACAGCGACTATGTGCGCTATCCCATCCAGATGGAGCGCGAGAAGAGCCGCCAGAAGCCCGAACCGGACCCCAAGCCCGATGACTACAAGCCGGAGTGGGAGACCTACACCGAGCTGGAGACCCTGAACAGCATGGTGCCCATCTGGAAGAAGCAGAAGAGCGAAGTCTCCGACGAAGAGTATGCCGCCTTCTACAAAGATAAGTTCAACGACTACACCGACCCCGCCCGCGTCATCGTCAGCCGCACCGAGGGCACTGCGAACTACAATGCCCTGCTCTTTGTGCCCAGCCACCGCCCCTACGACTTCTACACCAAGGACTACGAAAAGGGTCTGGCACTCTACGCTTCCGGTGTGCTCATCATGGAAAAGTGCGGCGACCTGCTGCCCGATTACTTCAGCTTCGTCAAGGGCATCGTGGACAGCCAGGACCTGAGCCTGAACATCAGCCGTGAGATGCTGCAAAAGGACAACCAGCTCAAGCTGATCCACAACGCACTGGAAAAGAAGATCAAGAACGAACTCCACGCCATGCTGACCAACGACCGCGAGAAGTACGAAGCCTTCTGGAAGGAGTTCGGCCGCCAGATCAAGTTCGGCGCCTACTCCGATTACGGGATGCACGGCGAGCTGCTGCGCGACCTGCTGCTGTTCTGGTCTGCCAAGGAGCAGAAGATGGTCACTTTGCAGGAGTATGTGGACAAGATGCCCGCTGAGCAGAAGTTCATCTACTTTGCAGCCGGTGACTCCACCGACCGTCTGGCCAAACTCCCTGCCGCTGAGCTGGTGCTGGATAAGGGCTACGACGTGCTGCTGCTGACCGAGGATGTGGATGAGTTCTGCCTGCAGATCCTGCGCACCTATCCCCGCAAGGATGCCGAGGGCAAGGACGGCACCGTTGAGTTCAAGAACGTCAACAGCGGCGACCTGGGCCTTGAGACCGAGGACGAGAAGAAGGCCGCCGAGGATGCCACCGCCGAGAACAAGCCCCTGTTCGATGCCATGAAGGATGCGCTGGACGGCAAGGTCAAGGAGGTCAAGGTCTCCACCCGCCTGAAGGATCACCCGGTCTGCCTCTCCGCAGACGGCCCGCTCTCCATCGAGATGGAGAAGGTCCTCTCCAAGCAGCCCGGCAGCGAGGGCGTCAAGAGCGACAAGGTGCTGGAGCTGAACATCCATCACCCCGTCTTCGCCGTGCTCAAGGCCGCACAGGAGGCCGGTGACACCGAGAAGCTCAAGAAATACAGCGACCTGCTCTATGCACAGGCACAGCTCATCGAGGGTCTGCCTGTGGATGACCCCGCCGCGTATGCCGAAGCTGTTTGCAGCCTGATGAAATAAGGCGTTTACTCCCAGATAAATTATCCCTTAACAAAAGAGCCGTGTTCCGCTATAATAAGGTGGAACACGGTTCTTTTCATTTTAGGAGGAATTTGCCCCATGGAGCCAAAACGCAGCAACCATTTCCTTGCCCATCTCCCCACCATCCTTCTGCTGGTGCTGTTCGCCATGTCGCCGTGGCTGGGCATCCTGTTCTTCATCCTGCGCGCCATCGACCGGGATGCCGAGAAAAAGGAGCAGACCAACGCCGACCCCGCCCGCGACAGCCACGCAGAGGACGCCCGCACCGCACAGAGCGCCACCCCCGGCCAGCGCAGCGAGATGGTCTCCGACCAGGATGTCCCCACTGCGGAGCAGAAGAGCGCCAAGCAGTGGCACAAGACTCTCACCACCCTGTGCACCATCTTCGGTGCCATCTTCCTGCTGGTGGGCATCGGCGACCTGGCCGATGTCATGGAGGAGCTCTTCTGGGACCATGAGATCGAGTGGGGTGAGCTGCTGACGGCGCTGGCCCAGACCATCGGCGGCGGCGCAGCCCTCTTCACCGGCCTGCGGATGGACCGCGCCCGCAAGCTGGAACGCAAGCTCGACAAGATCGTCGGCGACCGGGACAACATCGCGCTGGGCGAGCTGTTCGCGGCGGTCGGCATCGACGCAGTCCGAGGCCGCACTGCGGTGGAACACGCCATCGACCACGGCTATTTCGGGGCCGATGCCTACATTGACTACCGCACCGACACCCTTATCGTGCGCGGGGCCGCACCCCAGCCGCCCAAGGAACCGCAGCCGGAGCCAGAAGCGGAACCGGAAGACCTGTACGCCTCCCTTCAGCAGCAGCTGCGCCGCGCCAACGATGCCATCCCCGACCCGGTGATGACGGCCAAGATCTCCCGGCTGGAAGAGCTCAGCGCCCGCATCTTTGCTCTGGCCAAGAAAGACCCGGATAAAAAGGCCCAGCTGCAAAAGTTCATGGATTACTACCTGCCCACGGCCCTCAAGCTGCTGAACACCTACGCCCAGCTCTCGGCGCAGGATGTGCAGGGCGAGAACATCACCGACGCCAGACAGAGCATCGAGCGCTCGATGGACCTGCTCATCACGGCCTTCGAAAACCAGCTGGACAAGCTGTTCCAGTCCGACGCGCTGGACGTCTCCGCCGATGTGGCTGCACTGGAAGGGATGCTGAATCTCGACGGCCTCACCGGCCCGGACTTTCACTGACCCGCTGGCAAAATCCAATCCTCCATATCGGAACTCTGGCCCTGATCGACCCGCAGCCGACCGTTCTTTGTGGGTTGTGGCCAATGCTTTTCCGGTTTGGAGGATTTTTTCAGCTCTGTTGCAGGAATTTCTGCACAAATTTCGTGCCGGATTTTTTGGCAACTTTGCATCCAGATGCAACAATAACGCATGGTCTTTTGGGCACAGATTCTTTATTATAGGAGTATCGAAAGAATCCCACGGCCCGCCGCATGGGCTGTGACGAAGTTTGCACGATTTGTTCAGAGGAGGAACTCGCCATGATGAAATCCGTTTCTGTCTGGAAACAGGAGCTGGCAGGCGGCGCCCACACCGAGCGTCTGGCCTCGCTGTACTGCTGCGCCCCCGAACAGACCCCCGCACAGGCAGCCCGCTACGCTGCTGTGCTGGACGGGCTGGAAAAAACGTTTGGTGCCCACACCGAGGCCGGGCTGTACAGTGCCCCCGGCCGCACCGAGATCGGCGGCAACCACACCGACCACCAGCACGGCCGTGTGCTGGCCGGCAGCGTCAACATTGATATGATCGCAGCCGCCGCACCCAACCGCCTGAACCAGTTGCGCGTCCAGAGCGAGGGCTATGACCTGTGCGTCATCGACCTGGCCGACCTGACGGCCCGCAAGGAGGAGGAAAACACCAGCGCCGCCATCCTGCGCGGCGAGTGCAAGGCCTTCCAGGAGCGCGGAGCCAGCCTCTCCGGTCTGGATGTCTACATCTCCTCCAACGTGCCCAAGGGCAGCGGCGTCTCGTCCTCTGCCGCCTTCGAGGTGCTGATCGGCGTCATCCTGAACGACTGCTTCATGACCGAAAAGGTCTCCCCCATCGCCATTGCCCAGATCGGCCAGTGGGCAGAGAACGTCTACTTCGGCAAGCCCTGCGGCCTGATGGACCAGATGGCTTCCAGCGTCGGCAACATCATCACCATCGACTTTGCCGATCCGGCTCACCCCGTGGTCGAGCCTGTGCAGGTCGATTTCTCCAAGGCCGGCCTCGCGCTCTGCATCCTGGATTCCGGTGCAGACCACGCCGACCTGACCGACGAGTATGCCGCCATCCCGGCCGACTGCCGCGCCGTGGCAACAGTCTGCGGCGGCGAAGTTTTGCGCGATGTGCCGTTCGAGACCTTCCTTGCCAACCTGCCGGAGTGCCGCAGACAGTGCGGCGACCGCGCCGTTCTGCGCGCTTTCCACGTCTACGCCGACAACGACCGGGTCGCAAAGCAGGTGGACGCCCTCCGCGCGGGCGACTTCGAGACCTTCCTTGCGCTGGTCACCGAGTCCGGTCTGAGCAGCTGGGAGTACCTGCAGAACGTCATCCCCGCCGGGTATAAGGAGCATCAGGAGGTGGCCGTGACCATCGCTGCCGCCAAGCACTTCCTGCACGGCGAGGGCGCAGTCCGCGTCCACGGCGGCGGCTTCGCAGGCACCGTGCAGGCCTTTGTACCGCTGACCCGGCTCGATTCCTTCAAGGCTGAGATGGAGGCCATCCTCGGCAAGGGCCGCTGCCACATCCTCTCCATCCGTCCGGAAGGAGGCGCTGTCCTGTGATCTCCACTGCCATTCAGCAGCTCGTCAACTATGGTCTGGACACCGGCCTCATCCTGCCGGACGATGCAATCTACATCCGCAACCAGCTGCTCATGACCATGCAGCTGGACAGCTTCACCGAGCCGGAGGGCGAAGTCTGCTACAAAGACCTCGAATCCATCCTGAAAACGCTGGTGGACGATGCTGTATCGCGCGGTGTGTGCGCGGACAACTCCACCGCCCGCGACCTCTTTGACACCAAGCTCATGGGCGTCCTGACCCCGCGCCCCTCCATCGTCCGCGCCAACTTTGAGGAGCGGTACGAGGAGGAAGGCCCCCAGGCTGCCACCGACTGGTTCTACAAGTTCAGCCAGGACACCGACTACATCCGCCGCTACCGCATCAAGCGGGACCTGAAGTGGGTCACCAAAACGCCTTACGGCGATCTGGACATCACCATCAACCTCTCCAAGCCCGAAAAAGACCCCAAAGCCATCGCCGCCGCCAAGCTGGCCCCCCAGAGCGCCTACCCCAAGTGCCAGCTCTGCGTGGAGAACGAGGGCTATGCAGGCCGGATGAACCACCCCGCCCGCGAGAATCACCGCATCATCCCGCTGACCATCAACGACAGCGCGTGGAATCTGCAATACAGCCCCTACGTCTACTACAACGAGCACTGCATCGTGTTCAACAGCCAGCACACCCCCATGAAGATCGAGCGGGCTACTTTCCGTAAGCTGCTGGATTTCGTGGCGCTGTTCCCGCACTACTTCGTGGGCAGCAACGCCGACCTGCCCATCGTGGGCGGCTCCATCCTGAGCCATGACCACTTCCAGGGCGGCCACTACGAGTTCGCCATGGCCAAAGCTCCCATCGAGAAGAGTTGGACCTTCCCCGGCTACGAGGACGTCGAAGCCGGCATCGTCCACTGGCCCATGAGCTGCATCCGCCTGACCTGCGAGGACGACGCCCGTCTGGTGGACCTGGCGGACAAGATCCTGACCGCATGGCGCGGCTACACTGACGAAGCCTGCTTCGTCTACGCCGAGACCGACGGTGAGCCGCACAACACCATCACCCCCATCGCCCGGATGCGGGACGGCAGATTCCAGCTGGACCTCGTGCTCCGCAACAACATCACCACGCCGGAACACCCGCTGGGCGTCTACCACCCCCACGCCAAGCTCCACCACATCAAAAAGGAAAACATCGGCCTCATCGAGGTCATGGGTCTGGCCGTGCTGCCCAGCCGCCTGAAGCAGGAGCTGTTTGATCTGGCCGACCTGCTGATCGCGCATGTGCCCACGGCCGACTACCCCGAAGCCCTGCAAAAACATGCTGCCTGGGCCGAGGAGATCCTCGCCCGGCACCCGGAGCTGAATGCTGATACGGTCCACCTCATCCTGCAGGACGAGGTCGGCCATGTCTTCGCCGAGGTCCTGACCGATGCCGGTGTCTACAAGCTGGACGAAGCAGGCCGTGCAGGCTTCGTGCGCTTCCTCGAATCCGTAAAGTGACCTGTTGTTCCTGAACAAGACCCGTCAGCAGTTTCTGTTGACGGGTCTTGTTGATGGACCATTCCGGCAGCTGTATCAAAGGAGGTTTTTCATGCCCTATACGTTAGAAGTTTGTGTTGACAGCACCGCCAGTGCCCTTGCGGCTCAGCGCGGCGGAGCCGACCGGCTGGAGCTCTGCGCCGACCTCATCGTGGGCGGCACCACCCCCAGCCTTGCGCTGGTGCGGCAGGTCAAGGAGACCACCGGCCTGCCCGTCCGCGCTCTGCTCCGCCCCCGCTTCGGTGATTTCTGCTACGACCGCTGGGAGCTGGCCCAGATGAAAGAATCTGCCGCCGCCCTCGTCGCCGCCGGGGCAGACGGCATCGTCACCGGTGTGCTGACCCCGGACGGTGTGCTGGATGCAGAGGCTCTGCGCCCCATCTACGAGGCCGCCCGCGAAGCCGCCGCCAAAGCGGGCCGCCCCGTTGCACTCACCCTCCACCGCGCCTTTGACGTCTGCCGCGACCCCTTCGCGGCGCTGGACACGGCCTGTGCTCTGGGGCTTTCCACCATTCTGACCAGCGGCCAGGCCGCCAGCGCCCCCGCCGGGGCACCCCTGCTCCGGCAGCTTGTGGACTGCGCCGCCGGGCGCATCGAGATTCTGGTGGGCGCAGGCGTCTCCCCGGCCAACCTCCCTGCACTGGCCAAACAGACCGGTGCGCACAGCTTCCACCTTTCCGGCAAGCAGGTGCTGGACAGCCGGATGACCTTCCGCCGGGAGGGCGTCCCCATGGGCCTGCCTGGCTTCTCCGAGTTCGAGCTGTGGCAGACGAGCGAAGAGACCATCCGGAAGGCGCGCAACGTTCTGGATACGCTCTGACGAAAAAAATCCCGCCAAATGGCGGGATTTTTTTGCTGTATGGAACGGAAACCTCAGACCTTGCGCCGCAGCAGGCTCATGGGGGGCAGTTCCGGGGTGGGGATGGTGTATTTTTCCATCGCATGGGGTGTGGACTCCACCTTCTCCCCTGCCTCGTTCCGGATCCACTCCGGGTGCAGCGGGATGCTGCGGCCGTCCGGGCAGAGCACTTCCAGCGTGTCGCCCAGGCTCCACTTGCCCCGCTGCTGGCAGCTGGCGATGCCGTTCTCCCAGCTGTCCACAGTGCCCACGAACTCCCACTCGCGGATGTAGGTGGCGCTGTCGGTGGCCTGTTTGGCCTGCTCGCGGCCAAAGTAGAAGCCCGGCGAATAGTGGCGGTGGCTGGTGCGGGTCAGCTCGGCCAGCACCTCGTCCGGCAGCTCAAAGTTGTCGTTCATCGGGTCAGCCAGATACTGGTCCAGTGCGCGGCGGTAGGCGGCCGTCACGCTGGCAACGTAGTAGAACGTCTTGGCGCGGCCCTCGATCTTCAGGCTGTCCACGCCCGCCTTGCAGATGAGGTCCAGGAACGGTGCCGTGCACATGTCGTTGGCGTTCAGGATGTAGCTCCCATCCTCGTTCTCGCCGATCTCATACAGCTGGCCGGGGCGGGTCTCCTCGCTCAGGTAGTATTTCCAGCGGCAGGGCTGGGCGCACTGGCCCCGGTTGGAGTCGCGGCCCGTCAGGTAGTTGGACAGCAGGCACCGGCCCGACACGCTCATGCACATGGCACCGTGGACAAAGGCCTCGATCTCCAGTTCCGGCGGGGTCTTATCCCGGATGGTGGCAATGTCCTGCAGCGTCAGCTCACGGGCCAGCACCACCCGTCTGGCTCCCAGGTTGTAGGCCGCACGGGCAGCGGCCCAGTTGGTGATGCCGGTCTGGGTGGACATGTGGACATCAATATCCGGCGCGAACTGCTTGCAGGCTTCCAGCACACCCAGGTCTGCCACGATGAAGGCATCCACGCCCGCTGCGGCCGCGCTCCGGATGGCGTCCGGCAGACGGTCGGCCTCTTCATTGGTGGGCAGGGTGTTCATGGTCAGATAGACCTTGCGGCCGCGGGCATGGGCATAGATGACGCCCTCGGTCAGCTGTTCCGGCGTGAAGTTGGCCGGGGCCGAGCGCATCCCGAATTCGGGCAGGCTGCAATAAACGGCATCTGCACCGTAGTTGATGGCGTAGCGCAGGCGCTCCAAATCGCCCGCGGGGGACAGAAGTTCCGGGATCTGTAACATAATCATTCTCCTAAACGAGCTTACCCTCTCCCAAAGGGAGAGCCCCTGGCCAACCGGTCAACCATTGCGTTTTCCGTCAGCACAAGGGCTTCGCTCTCATTTTTTTGCCGCAAGCGAGCTGTTCACATCCGCTGCCTTCTGGCAGTTGGTCTGATGCTCCGCATAGGTGCGGGCGTAGTAATACTGGCCGCTGAGGTCGGTCACGAAGAAATAGCAGTCCTGGACCTCCGCATCGGGCTGGGGGGCCAGCGCAGCCCGGATGGCAGCCAGACCGGGGTTCGAGATCGGCCCGGCGGGCAGGCCAGTGCAGGTGTAGGTGTCGTAGGCATTGCGGATGTTTTCGGGGATCTTCTCCCAGCCGCCGTACCAGGGGGCCACCCAGTTCCAGAGATAGTTGTTGTCTGCATCGCTCTGAACATAGCTGGACGTGTTGCTCTGCAGCTTGGGGTAGGGCGAGCCTTCTGCCAGACGGTTGCGGAAGACCTGGGCCACATTGTTGTCCTGGTCGTTGCCGGCCTCCTCCTGCACGAAGGAAGCCAGCGTGATGACCTCCGAAAGGCTCAGGCCCTGCTGATCCAGCTCCTTGTACATCGCGTCGGTGAACTGCCGGTCAAAATGCGAATAGAACGTTGCAACGTAGTTGTGCACCGTATCATCCGCGAGGAATTCGTAGGTATCCGGGAAGAGATAGCCCTCACATTTCAGGAAACGGTCTGGGGCATCCGTGTCATCGGGGACATACTGCCAGAACGTGTATTCGCTGAAATCGCCGGTGTTGGCCTCTTCGAGAAACTCCTTTGCGGTGCACAGCCCGGCCTGTTCCATCTTCTGCGCGATGGCGATGGCCGTCGTGCCCTCCGGGAAGGTCAGGCGGACGGAATCTGCTTTGGCATACTCGGAAAGCGCCTCGATGAGCGCATCGTAGGAGCTGCCGGGTTCCAGCGAAAATTCGCCGTACTGAAGCTTCGCCGCCGCGTCTTTGCGGCTGACGTACCACCGGAACAGCTGCGGGAACCGGATGACGCCCGCTTCCTTCAGCTGCCGGGCAATGGTGCTCACACCGCTGCCCTGCGCGATCTCCACGGTCACGGCATCCTGCCGGGTGCCGCCGTCGATCTCGCGCTTTGCCAGCAGGAATGCGCCGCCCGCCGCCGCCAGCATGAGCACCAGCAGCACGAGCAGGATCTTCAGCGCACCGCCTTTTTTGCGGGGTCTTGTATGGTTACTTGCCATCTGCATGTTCCTTTCAGTCCAACATCAGCCGCATATAGCTCTCGCTCACATCAAAGGCTTCGCCCTCGAAGCGGATCATTCCATAATCCTGCCGGGTGCCCTCGCCAAGGAAGAGGTTCTGCGCGGCACCCACGGTGATGACGGCCTTTTCCACAATGACCTCTTTTTCGCGGGCCGCTTCCATCAAAATCTCTGCGGCGCGGTCGCCGGTGGCCATCATCTCCACAAAATAAAGGGTGTCCTCCTTGCGGAAATATATTCCGTAGCCGTTGTCGTTCGAGACGAGGGTGGCCCCGCGGGAGTACAGATCCCCCAGCACCACGGCCATCTGTTCCGGCGGCAGCTGCACGGTGTCGGGCCAGAATCTCGCCCGCAGCTCACAGAGCTTTTTGGCCGTGACGGTATCGAACTCGGCCTGGCTCCACAGGTTGCGGTCTACCTCGCGGGGCAGGCACCGCAGCGGGAAGGCCCACTGGAAGCCCTTATCCTGCAATAGCGCCGCCTGCTCGTTCCCGCTGGGCACAACGACCACGAACCCGGCCCCTTTCAGTTTCTGCTGGGTGCACAGATGGTCTACCAGGCCCGCCAGGATCAGGCTGCCCTGCCCGGTCAGGCCGTACAGGCAGCAGCCGGGCCGCCCCTGCAGCGAGACCGGCACCGCCATGGCCACGGCCTCGATGTGGTCATTTTCCTCCGCTACATAGACATTCTGCTCCCCGGCAAAGCGCTCGATGGCGTTAGCGAGGAAGGTTTCGTCCTCCCCATGTTCGCGCTGCCACAGCGCCAGGATCTCCGCCCGGTCGGACGGCTGCATCAAACGGTACATAAAAACACCTACCTCCTACGCATAGGTATCCCTGCGCCTGCCCGGCACAGGTCGATTGTGCGTTATTCCGCAAGGGCCGCGTCCACCCGTCGGCGGACCTCCTGCCCGATCTCTTCAATGCTGCGCATCCCGTCCCCGCAGGTGCAGGGCACGGTCTGCCAGCCCAGATGCGCGGCGCAGAACTCAGCCGCTCTGCGGCTGCGGGCCAGATACTCCACATCCTTTTCGTGGACGTCCTTTTTGCTCTCGTCGCCGTGGTAGCGCTGGGTCATCAGCTTCTGGCTCACGGCAGGGTCCACCTGTAAATAGATCACGCAGTCCGGTGCGGGCAGCCCCAGCAGATGGAACTCGTAATCGAACAGCCAGTGCAGAAACTGCTCCCATTCTTCCGGCGGCAGCTTCGAGCACTGGTGCACCGCATTGGAGGTGGTGTACCGGTCTGCGATGAGGATGCCGCCCTCTTCGTAGAATCTCCCCCAGTCGGCTTTGTAGCCCGCATAGCGATCCACCGCATAAAAGCTCGATGCTGCGTATGCATTCACGTCATCGGGTCTCGCGCCGAACTGTCCGGCCAGATACATCCGGACCAGCGCGCTCGAATCGCTGGCATAATTCGGGAAGGTGATCTCCCGCACCAGCCTGCCCTCGGCGGCCAGTGCTGCGGCCAGACGCTTGGCCTGGGTGGCCTTGCCGCTGCCGTCCAGCCCTTCCAGCACGATGAGTTTTCCGTGGCTCATACGGGTTCCCCCTTCAAAGCGGCATACTGCGCCCGCACCTCGGTGGTCTTGCCGCAGCACATCCTGCCCTCCGGGCAGGGGCCGGAAACACACGCCGGGCCGGCCGTGCGGAAGAGATGGGGTGCCACCGGGTAGACCAGCCGCAGCATCTCTTCGGCCAGCGCCCGGATCTCCCACTGGGCGCGGCTGCAGCACCGCAGATGGAAGAAGTTCTGCAGGCTACGGGCGTTCATGGTGACGACCATCTTGGTCTCGCAGGCATTGGGCAGCACGAAGCGGGCGTCCTCGTTGGCCTGCTTGGAAGCCTTGGCGCGGGCCTGTTTTTCGGGCATTCCCTCTGCCATCAGACGGGCAGTGTGGCCCTCCTCCAGCTTTTTCACGAGGTCAAGGTAGCGCGCCGCGTCCTCGTTCATGCTGGCGATGAAGGCTTCCTTCGCTTCGGGGATGGCCTCGATCTCCGGCGGGATGACATAACGGAAGTCGTCCAGCCGGACATAGCGCTGGCTCTGCACACTGAACGATGCGATGCGGTGGCGGGTGATCTGGGCCAACAGGGTGCGGCTGACGCCCTCGATGCCAAAGGTGAAGCTGGCATGTTCTATGGGGCTGGCGTGGCCAAGGTCGCTGAGCATGGTCAGGAAACTGGCCGTCTTCTCCTCGGTCAGGCCGTCCAGCAGGTCGGTGATGTGGGCGTCGGAATAGCAGAGCTTCGCCGCCGCAGCCACCACCTTTTCCGGCTCCGGCGTATGCGCGATCAATCGGACTGTCATCATCTGTCATTCCTCCGTTATTTTTGTCAGCGGCGCAAAGTTCGCCATGGTCTTCTTCACGCCGACCTTTTCAAAGTTGATCTCTACGATCTGGTCGCCTGCGGCAGGCTTGACCTTGAGCACCTTGCCGCGGCCAAACACTTTATGCTCCACGATATCCCCCGGCTCGTAGTGTTTCGGGGTGCTGGCGGCAGGCTTTGGCGCCGGTGCCCCGGTGAACTGCACCGGTTTCGCCGGAGCCTTGGGGGCTGCGGCGCGGCCATAACCAGAGCCAAAACCGCCCGAACGACTGTGGCTGTCCACGCTGGCGGACCCGGATGCGCCCCGCCCGGCGTAGTCGGCCCCGAAGCCCCGGCTGCCGCCGTTGTATTCAGCATTCAGGTAGCCGGAGCGGCTGCCGGAACTGGAACCGGAACCGAAACCGGAACGGCTGCGGCCCCAGCCGGAGGCACCGGAGTAACCCGATGCGCCGCCCGGCACGGTATCGCTGTAGGCCGAGCCCCAGCCGCCCAGCTGAGAGCGGCGCTCCAGCGCCGGGCTGCGGGTCTCCTCGATGTACTCCGGCTCGATCTCGCGCAAAAAGCGGCTGGGCTCGTTGCGCTGGGTGCGGCCGTAAAGCATCCGGGTCACGCTGTTGGAGATGTAAAGTTCCTTTTTGGCGCGGGTGATGCCGACATAGGCCAGGCGGCGTTCCTCTTCGAGGTCTGCCTCGGAGTATTTGCTCATCTCGCTGGGGAAGACGCCCTCCTCCATGCCGATGAGGAACACATACGGAAATTCCAACCCCTTGGCCGAGTGGATGGTCATCAGGACCACCTGATCGCTGCTTTCGTTGTAGCTGTCGATGTCGCTGATGAGGGCGATGTCTTCGAGGTAGCCTTCCAGCGTGGCTTCCTCGCCGTGCTGGTCGCAGTAGTTTTTCACGTTATTGACCAGCTGGCCCAGGTTCTGCAGCCGGTCGGCGGCGTCCTCGTGGCCCTTGGCGATCTCCTGTTCGAGCATGGCCTTGTACCCGCTCAGCTCAATGACGTCGGACGCAAATTCATCCAGCGTCCGTGTTTCCAGCGACTCCTGCAATTTCTCGTAGATCTGCCAGAATTTCAGGATCGGCATGATGGAGCGGGCCAGCCGCGCGTACTGGTCGGCGTGGCTGATGATCTCCAGCATACTCGTGTTCTCCTGCGCGGCAAGGTCTGCGATGACCTCGATGGTCGTGTTGCCGATCTTCCGCGCCGGTTCGTTGATGATGCGGCGCAGGCGGACGTCGTCGCGGGCATTGGCCACGATGGACATATAGGAGTGGATGTCCTTGACCTCTTTGCGGTCGTTGAAGCGCTGGCCGCCCACGATCTTATGCGGGATGCCGGCGCGGGTGAAGTAGCTTTCGATGGGGGCCGACTGCGCGTTCATCCGGTAGAGCACCGCGTGGTCTGCCAGATGCCCGCCCTCTTTGAGGTGCTGGCCGATGACATCTGCGATGTGCATGGCCTCATCCTGCTCGTTCTCCGCCGTGTAGACCTGCACCTTGTCGCCCTCACCGTTCTTCGTCCAGAGGGTCTTGCCCTTGCGTTCGGTGTTGTGCTGGATGACGCAGTTGGCGGCGTTCAGGATATTGGAGGTCGAGCGGTAATTCTGCTCCAGACGAATGGTCTTTGTGCCGGGATAGATGCGCTCGAAGTTGAGGATGTTCTCGATGGTGGCACCGCGGAACCGGTAGATGCTCTGGTCATCGTCGCCGACGACGCAGATGTTCTTTTCCGGCCCGGTGAGCAGGCTGACCAGGCGGAACTGTGCCACGCTGGTGTCCTGGTATTCGTCCACGAGCAGATAGCGGTATTTGTTCTGGTAGAACTGCCGCACCTCCTCGTTCCCGGCCAGCAGCTGGACGGTCTGGTAGATGAGGTCATCGAAATCGAACGCACCGGCGTCCTTCAGCTTCTTTTCGTAGGCCGCATAGACCTTGGCCGCCAGCGCCCCTTTCGTATCCCGCGCCGGGGTGCGCAGAGCCTCTTCGGGGCTGACGAGTTGGTCCTTCCAGCGGCTCATCTGATTGATGGCGCTCTTGACCGGGAAGAATTTGTCGTCGATGCTCAGCTCTTTGTACACGCTCTTCATCACGCGCTGGGCGTCGTCGGTGTCGTAGATGGTAAAGCTGCGGGGGTAGCCGATCTCCTCGGCCCAGCGGCGCAGGATGCGCACACAGGCCGAGTGGAAGGTGGAGGCGAACACCTCGTCGCCCTCTTCGCCGCCCAGCATGTTCCGCAGGCGCTCCTTCAGCTCCCCTGCCGCCTTGTTCGTAAAGGTGATCGCCATCACGTTCCAGCTGCGCACCGCATCCTTGCGGAGCATCCCGTCCAGCCAGGAAGGGGCATCGGTGTTCGTCATGATAGCCATCTGCAGCGCCTTGACGTCGTCCTCGGTCACTTCGCGGGGCACCCACTGGGAGCCGTGCGCCGCACCAAAGCGGATGAGGTTCGCGATGCGGTTGACCAGCACGGTCGTCTTGCCGCTTCCGGCGCCTGCCAGGATCAGCAGCGGGCCGTTGGTGGCAAACACAGCCTCCCGCTGCATCGCGTTCAGGCGGCCGAACTGTTTTTCAATGTAGGTATCGCGCAGCGCGCAAAATTCCTGCCTGAGATCAATTGCCATTGTTTCACCTGTTCTTTAAGCTATTTTCCATGAATCACTAAGGTATAGTATATCACATTTCATCCCTATTGCACAGAGTTTACCGCATAAAAAACCGCCCATCTGCGGCGCAGTGCCGACAGATGGGCGGTTTGGAATCTTCAATTTGCCAAAACAGGGCTTAGCCGAAGATGTTGATCAGAATACCCGCAGCAACGGCGGAACCGATCACGCCAGCAACATTGGGGCCCATGGCGTGCATCAGCAGGAAGTTGGAGGGGTTCTCGCTCTGGCCGACCTTCTGAGAAACGCGGGCCGCCATCGGAACAGCGGAAACGCCTGCGGAACCGATCAGGGGGTTGACCTGGCCGCCGGTCAGTGCATACATGACCTTGCCGCACAGAACACCGGCTGCGGTGCCGAAGGAGAATGCGATCAGACCCAGCACGATGATGAACAGGGTGCGGGTGTTCAGGAAGGTGTTGGCAGAGGTGGTGCAGCCAACGGACAGCGCCAGGAAGATGGTGATGATGTTCATCAGCTCATTGCCGGCGGTCTTCTGGATACGGTCCACAACACCGGACTCCTTCATCAGGTTGCCCAGCATCAGCATACCGACCAGGACGGCGGCATCCGGAACGATCAGGGAGACGATGATGGTGACCATGATGGGGAAGACGATCTTCTCGGTCTTGGTCACGGTGCGCAGCTGCTTCATCACGACGGTACGCTCTTTCTTGGTGGTCAGAGCCTTCATGATGGGCGGCTGGATGACAGGCACCAGCGCCATGTAGCTGTATGCTGCCACGGCGATGCTGCCCAGCAGCTCCGGTGCCAGACGGGAGGTGACGAAGATCGCGGTCGGGCCGTCTGCACCGCCGATGATGGCGATGGCAGCAGACTGCTTCTGGGTGAAGTCCACCAGGCCGGTGGCTGCCAGCAGGCGGGCGCCCATGTAGGTGCCGAAGATGCCGAACTGGGCTGCAGCGCCCAGCAGCAGGCTCTTGGGGTTGGAGATCAGGGGTGCGAAGTCGGTCATGGTGCCGATGCCCAGGAAGATCAGCGGCGGGTAGATGCCCAGCTTGACGCCCATGTAGAGCATATCGGCCAGACCGCCGTTGTTCAGGATCTCGACCCACATCGGGTGCTCCAGACCATCGCCGACGAAATACTGCATGTGGATGATGCCGCTGCCGGGCAGGTTGGCAAGGATCATGCCGAACGCCATGGGCAGCAGGATCAGGGGCTCAAATTCCTTCACAATGGCCAGGTACAGCAAGAAGCAGCCGACGCAAATCATGATTGCGTACAGGTAGCCGCCCGGCTCGCCGAAGCGGGCAAAGCCAGAGCTTTGGAAAATACCGACCAGAGTGCTGATAAACTGTGTCATGTTCTTCCTCCTGTGTTAAAAAGGTGCGGTGGTGTCGTTGACACCGGCCTTGCCCCAGCCATTCTTGCTGCGGCGCACGGCCTTGAGGGTGTATTTTCCGTTGCCCATTGCGTGAATCGCTGCCATGATCGCAGCCACCACATCGCCGGGGATGCCCTCTTCCACCACAGGAGCAGGAGCAGCAGCCTGCTGAACAGGTGCGGCCGGCTTTGCAGCGGGAGCCTTGGGTGCAGCCTTTGCTGCTGCCTTCCTGACATTCATGCCGTCGAAGATCTTGCCCTCCAGCGTGATGATCGCCATCAGCAGGACAAGGATGGCAAACACCAATACGATACCGGTAATGGTGATAACCACATCAGAACCCAGATTCATGTTCTTCCTCCTAGTCATTTATTCTTCTGCGGCCAAAGCGCATGGCTCCGCCCGCAAAAACCGATTTGAAAATATTATACAATATTTTCCGGCCCGATTCAACAACGATGAACAAAAAATATCGCAATTTTTTCCAAACCGTGAAGTACGTCTTTTCGCTCAGCGGCGGCCGATGCGGGGGGTCGCGTCCGTAAAGCCGGTCTCCAGCCGGTCGCGCACACTCAGGCTCATGGCCGTGCCCAGCGCCACACAGTTCACAGGGTCGGGCGAGACCTCCACGTTGACCTTGAGTTCCTGGCTCAGGTACTCCGGCAGGCCGTGCAGCTGGGCACCGCCGCCCGTCAGCACCACGCCGTTGCGGAAGATGTCGCCGGCCAGCTCCGGCGGGGTCTTTTCCAGCACCTGATGGGCCGCCGTGCCGATCTGCTCGCTCAGCATCATGACCGGCTCATACAGGTCGCTGGTGGAGACATTCACCCGGATGGGCAGGCCGGTCAGCAGGCTGCGGCCCTTGACCTCCATCGTCTCGTTGAAATCGGCCTTCTGAGGGCAGCAGGCCACGTTCTTTTTCAGCTGTTCGGCGGTGCGCTGACCGATGGCGATGCTGAACTTGTTGCGCACATGCTTCAAAATCTCGTCATCGTAGTGGTTGCCAGCCACGCGGACGCTGGTGGCCTTGACCTTGCCGCCCAGGCTCAGCACCGCGATGTCCGTGGTGCCGCCGCCGATGTCGATGATCATCCGGCCGTCGGGCTGGGTGATGTCGATGCCGGAGCCGAGGGCTGCGGCGATGGGCTCATCAATGAGGTAGACCTGACGCGCACCGGCTGCCATGACCGCCTCGACCACGGCGTCGCTCTCGATGCCGGTGATGGCCGCAGGCACACAGACCGCCACGCGGGGCTTGACCATGTGGGAGCTGTATACCTGATTGACGAACCGGCAGATGAGCTCGCGGGTCATGGTGTGGTCGCTGATGACGCCGTCCTTCAGCGGGAAGATCGCGGAAATATAGTTCGGGGTGCGGCCCACCATGGCCAGCGCCTTGTCGCCGACCTCCAGCACCGAGTTCTTGCGGGTATCCACCGCCACCACGCTGGGCTGATTGAGCACCACGCCGGTGCCCTCCTGCGCGATGATGATGGTCGTGGTACCAAGGTCGATACCGATATCATTCTGTGCCATAATACGAAGATCCTTTCTCTGCTTTCCCTGTTCCTATCTGAATGCCGGTCTCCCCGGCCGGGTAATCAAACACATTATAGTATAACATAACCGCTCGGAAAAGTACACCCGCGTTCTTGCACGAAACGGCGGCGTCCTGCGTCATTCCTCAAGTTTCTGCTGTTCAGCGGGCAGGGCCTGCTGCAGCAGGGTGCACAGGCCGCTGTACCGCAGGTTCTGGCGCACATTGCCCATCATCCGGTTCACGACATCCCGCCGCCCGGTCACGATACAGAGCTTCCGTGCGCGGGTGACGCCGGTGTAGAACAGGTTCCGGTAGCACAGCCGGGGCGGCACCTGCGCCACCGGCAAGATCACCGCCGGGAACTCGCTGCCCTGGCTCTTGTGCACCGTGATGGCGTAGGCGATCTCCAGTTCGTTGAGGTTCTCCGCCGGGTAGAGCAGCCGCCGGTCGTCCATCCGGACCACCATCGAGCGCTCCCGCATGTTGATGGACTCCACGATGCCGATGTCGCCGTTGTAGGCGCCCACGCCCTGTTCCCCGCCGACCCGCTGCCAGACGATCTCGTAATTGTTGCGCACCTGCATCACCTTGTCTCCCACCCGGAAGACGCGGGCCGCGCTCTGCAGCTGGGGTTTGCCCTTCTGCTCCGGGTTGAGCAGGTTCTGCAGCTCCACGTTCAGCGCCTGGGTGCCGGTGGGGCCGAGCTTGGTCGGGCAGAGCACCTGGATATCCCGGACGGGGTCGAAGCCGTAGCTCCGGGGCAGGCGGGTCGTGACGAGGTCGCAGACCAGCTTCTGGGCTGCATCGCCGTCCGATTCCAGAAAGAAAAAGTCGTCGGTCTTGCCGCCTTTTTGCAGCGGCTCACTGGAAATGATATGGTGGGCGTTCTCCACGATGAGGCTCCGCTTGGCCTGCCGGAAGATCTCGTTCAGGCAGACGGTGGGCACCCGCTCGGAGCGGATGACCTCGCCCAGGATATTGCCGGGGCCGACGCTGGGCAGCTGGTCGGCATCGCCCACCATCAGGATGCGGCAGCTGTACCGCAGCGCCGCGATAAGGGCCTGAAACAGCTTGACGTCCACCATGCTCATCTCGTCGAGGATGACGACATCGCACTTGAGCAGGTTCTTGTCGTTGTGGATGAAGCTGACCACGCCGCCGGTGTAGTCCACTTCGAGCAGGCGGTGGATGGTGGAGGCCTTCCGGCCGGTCAGTTCGCTCAGCCGCTTGGCCGCACGGCCCGTGGGGGCGCAGAGAGCCACCCGCTCGGCCTGATGTTCCAGCAATTGCAGGATAGCATTCACGGTGGTGGTCTTGCCGGTGCCGGGGCCGCCGGTCAGGACGAGGCAGTTCTCAGTCATCGCCTTGCGGATGGCCTCTTTTTGCAGCGGTGCATAGGCAAAGCCCTGGGTCAGCTCCAATACCTGGATGTTCTTGTCCAGCTCGCGGACGGTCTGCTTCTCCCGCTTGGCCAGCAGGGCCAGCCGGTCGGCGATGTCCTGTTCGGCGGCCAGCAGGTCGGGCAGGTAGATGTAGGGTGTGCCTTCAAACATCCGGACGCTGAGTTCGTCCGTTTCGATGCACTGGTCCAGCGCTTTGGCCAGCTTTTCCGGCGGCTGGTGGATGAAATTGGAGGCCGTTTCCAGCAGCTGCGCACGGGGCAGGCAGGTGTGGCCGTTGCCCGCATTGTGGCGCAGGGTGCGCAGAAGAGCAGCTTCCAGCCGCTGGGTGCAGTCCCCTTCCATGTGATAATACTGGGCGATGCTGTCGGCGTGGCGGAAATCCAGCTGCAGCGGCTCGCCGCAGAGCAGATAGGGGTTGGAGGAGATGGCGTTCATGGCGCTGGGGCCAAACACCCGGAACACCTCCATCGCGCGGCGGGGGCTGATCTCAAACTGCGCCAGATAGGCGATGAGCTCCCGCATCCCGAACATCCGCTTGAACTCCTGCTGGATGCGGTCGGCCTTGTCCGCCGAGATGCCGGAGATGGTGGCCAGCTGGGCCGGGTCGTTCGCAATGATCTCCAGTGCCTGTGCCCCGAACTTGTCGAGGATCTTCGTGGCCGTGCGCGCCCCGATGTAGGGCAGCGAGCCGCTGGCGAGGAAGGCATAGACGGCTTCCAGATCCTTGGGCATGTCGGTCTCGCACTCCTGCGCGTGGAACTGGCGGCCATAGGTGGCGTGGTTTTCATACTTGCCGCGGCAGACGACGCTCTCGCCTGCATGCAGTTCCCCCACCACGCCGCACACCACCGTGAGGACGCCGCCGCCGGAGATCTCAAAGACGGTGTAGCCGTTGTCCGTATTTTCGTAGATGATGTCTTCGACCGTACCCTCGATCTGTTCCAGTTCCTGTTCCATCGGCTCCACCGCCCTTTCTGTGGCATAATTATAATCAGTATAATATAAAAAGAAGCGTTTTGCAATGCAGTCATCGCAAAACGCTTCTTTTTATCCTTACAGGTTTACGCGAGGCACCAGCTTTTCCTTTTTCAGGCGGCGGTACACCACGATGTAGGCCGGGATGAGGAAGAAGCAGGCAAAGAACCAGGCCACGGGGCTGGCGATGCAGGCGGCAAAGTACCCCCACAGCGGCACGAACAGGACGCCCACCAGCGCACGGGCGACCATCTCGGCCACCCCGGCGAACATGGCCAGGCTGGAATAGCCCAGCCCCTGAATGGTATAGCGGTAGATGATGAGGACCGCCAGCGGGATGTAGAAGACACTGTTCCAGAAAATGAAGCTCTGGGCGTTGGCCATGATCTCGGTCTGGTCGCTTTCCAAGAAGAGTCCGATGAGGGGCTTATCCGCCACGCGCAGGATGAGGAAGGACGCGATGCTGTACACCACGCCGATGCACAGCGCGGTATTGACGCCCCTGTTCACGCGGTTCAGGTCGTGTGCGCCCATGTTCTGGCTGGCGTAGGTGGTCATGGCCGTGCCGATGCTCTCCAGCGGGACGCAGAGGAACTGCGCCGCCTTGCCGCCGGCCGTCTGTGCTGCCACGATGTCGCTGCCCAGACCATTGACGGCACCCTGCAGCACGACGCTGCCGATGGCCGTGATGCTGCACTGCAGGCCCATGGGGATGCCCATGCTGCAGAGCTTGGCGCAGTGCGTCCTGCTGAGTTGCCCCTCTTCTCTGGACCAGCGCAGCTCCCCGTAATGTTTGAGGATATAGAGCAGACTGCCCAGACCGGCCACGGCCTGGCTGAACACGGTGGCGAACGCCGCACCGAAGGCACCCATCCGGAACACGATGATGCAGAGCAGGTCCAGCCCGATGTTCAGGAAGCTCGCCACCAGCAGGAAGTAGAGCGGGCGCTTGCTGTCGCCCAGAGCGCGCATCAGGGCGCTGGTCATGTTGTACAGCAGGGTGAACGGGATGCCCACAAAAATGGTGCGGATGTAGACATCTGCCAGGTCGATGATGTTGTCCGGGGTGTTGGTCCAGACCAGGATGGAACGGGTCATGGCCACCGTGACCACGGTGAGCACCGCCGCAAAGAAGATCGACAGCCAGACGGCATTGGCGGTGTAACGGCGCATCTCACGGTAGTCCTTTGCGCCGAACGTCCACGAAATGGGGATGGAGAAGCCGCAGGCGATGCCGTTGACGAAGCCCAGCACCAGATAGTTCAGGCCGCCCACGCTGCCGACCGCCGCCAGCGCTTCCACACCGACGAACCGGCCTACGATGATGGTATCGGCCAGATTGTAGAACTGCTGAAACAGACTGCCCAGCATCAGCGGGACCGCAAAGGCGAGGATCAGCCTGAGCGGGCTGCCCTGTGTCATATCTTTTGTCATGTCAGTGCCCTCCTTTGGGGGTCATCAAAAGCAACAAAACCGATTTTTTGCCGACAAAAACGCCCTGCCGGAAAAGGGGCAGGACGTTGTGGTTTTCACGAATGTGATTATATCAGATTGCGGTAATTTTTCAAGAGTCTCCTTTTGATAAGCTTCAACAAGGATTCCTCGTAAAAATTAGTGATTCTGCTCATATCTCAGCGAGTCAGCTGGCGGTAGACCCGGACAGCATCTTCGATATGGTAAGGCTCGGTGCCGTGGTTCCTCCGCGCACCCGCCGTGACGAGGATGTACCGTTTCCCCTTTACCTGTGCGGCACTGGCCAGACAAAGCCCCGCCGCGCTGGTATAGCCGGTTTTGCCGCCCAGGAACTGCCCCCTCCACAGGGAGACATCGCCCAGCTCTGCCCAGAAAGTGCTCGTCATTGTAAAGCCCTCCGGATGCAGGTCCGTCGCCGGGACGGCGTAGCGCCCGGCGCTCAGGATGGCACGGAAGGTCTCGTTCTGCATCGCAGCCCGCAGCAACCGAGCCATATCCCGCACGGTGGAGATATGCTCCGGGTCGTGCAGGCCGGTGGGGTTGCAGAAGTGGGTGGAACGCATCCCCAGCTCTGCCGCCTTCTGGTTCATCAACTCCACAAAAGCTTCCTCCGAACCGCTCACTTCCCGCGCCAGCGCCTCGCAGCACTCCGCGCCGGAGGGCAGGAGCGCACCGTATAGCAGGTCCCGCACGGTAGCCGTCTCACCGGGCCGAAACCCCGCCATCGATGCGCCCTCGGCCCGCAATTCCGGGAAGATGTCCTCCGGCAGCGTCACCGGCTGTTCCAGGTCTGGGTTTGCCTCAAGGGCCAGAAGGGCCGTCATCACTTTGGTCATCGAGGCCGGGTAGATGCTCACATCCGCCTCTTTTTCTGCCACTGCCTCTCCGCTGTCGGCATCCACCAGAATGGCATACGGGCTGACCAGCCCCTCCAGATGGACCGTCCGGGGCCATATCAGCAACAGCGCCAGCAGAGCCAGCAAGATCAAAAACAGACACCGCCGTGCCCGGCGGTTCCGCACAGAACGCTTCCGTTTCATTGAGTTCCACATCCTTTCACTCCATAAAACGGTCGTCCAGGCGGTTTTCCTGCATGGAGTGCAAAACTGCCCCTGGAAAGGCAACCTCTCCGGGGGCAGATGCGGTCATTTTTTCTTCGGTGCACCAAATTCATACTTCCGTGCCGGAACGATGATTGCAAATGCCATGCTCACCAAATATACCAACCAGATCATCTGGCAAAGTTCTTTTCCAACCATCTTCCCTGCCCATGTGCCAAGCGCAAGCAATAACGGCATTGCCACCGCCGTCACGACCGTCCAAATACGTCCCCATCTTAAAATGACCGGCCAATTCCGGTTGTTAAAATAGACCCCCGGAATATTCATTCGGAAAATCCCTTGTGTAACGTAGTTGATACGGTTTTCATCATAGTAACCCGGAAGCACTTCCTCTGTAAAGAAAAAGTACGCCCCGACAAGGAATCCAAAACCGCAGCTCATCCACAGCAGCATTTGCATCTTTTCTTCCACCCACCCCAGATTCCAGACCATCAGTGCTTCTACCGCACCCAGCACGTTGCAGGCCAGATACGTCGGTAGATACTTTTTCACCCGTTCCTGTTTCACTTCTGCCGGTTCCGTCGGGAGGGTCAGTGCCTTTTTCACCAGCACTTCCACCTCGTCGGCCGGGATGGCCGCTTCTTCCAGCCGCCGCCCCTCTAACAATTCTGTCACCGAGACGCCCAGTAGTTCGGCCAGCGGCAGCAGCAGCGAAACGTCCGGCACACTCAGGCCCCGCTCCCATTTACTGACTGCCTTGTCCGAGACATACAGCTTCTCGGCCAAGTCCTTCTGCGTCCAGCCCTTTTCCCGCCGCAGCTGCGCCAGGAACGCCCCGAACGCCTGCTTGTTTAGTTCGAAGTTCTGCTCCATCGTGTCGTCCTCCCCTGTCCGGTCTTGTTGGCTCCAGTGTAGCAGAAATTCCGCAGACCCGCAACCGACCAGCAGTAGAATCCGCGCACCTGCGCAAAACCGCCCCCGGAAAGGCAATTTCTCCGGGGGCAGATGCGGTCATTCTTTTATGATCTTGTCCAGCACATCTTTCAGCGGCAGGTCGATGCCCTGTGCGGCGTATATCGTTGCAATCATCAGCTCATCGGCATCCACACAGGAAAAATCCAGCCGATAGCCTGCGTTCTGCGCCAGCTGGGCCAGAAACACACGCTGTGTCCGCCCATTCCCTTCCCGGAACGGATGCAGCTCATTGGTCCGTTCATAGAGGTCCAGAAGCTCCTCTGCAAAACGTTCCCGCGAAAGACCGCAGAAGAAGTGTTCTTTTCTCACCCGCGCAAAAACTGCCTCGCCAACGCGCGGCAGTTCTTCTGCCGGGCAGAACTGCGTCCCCTTCTTGGAGATATTGATGGTCCGCACCTGCCCCGCCCAATCATACAGCTCCTCAAACAGATACTTATGGATCGCTCTGTAATGCGCAAAATCGAAGCTGTTACACAAAGGTGCCTCTTCCCACTGGATCGCCTTTGCCGTCACAAGCGCAGCCTCGACCGCATCCAGCTCGCTCTGACTGCGCAGATCGAATTTGTTGACCAGAACCGTTGTTCCCGGATAGCAGCCGCTTTCCGTTGCATCAATGGTATATCCCATGCTTCACCTCCGGGCTGACCGGTCCTGCCCACGCTGCCGGTTCAGGATCTCCTGCACAAGGGTCGCCGTATCGATTCGTCCTTCCAGATAGCGCACACAATCGCGCTCCGTCTGTTTGGAGACCGGAAGCCCCTCCATCCGCGCAGACGCCACCGCATTGCGCATAGCCTGTTCTCGTTTTGTCGTCATACCGGAACTCCCTCCTTCCTGTTCGAATCTATTATAGCAAAACTGCCCCCGGAAAGGCAACCTCTCCGGGGGCAGATGCGGTCATTCAGAATAGTGGGCGAGGAACTGCTTTGTGCGCTCCTCCTGGGGGTGGTCGATGAGCTCTTTGGCGGGGCCTTCCTCCACGACCACGCCGCCATCCATGAAGAGGATGCGGTCCGCCACATCGCGGGCAAAGTGCATCTCGTGGGTGACGATGATCATGGTCGTCTTGCGGTCGGCAAGGTCGCGCAGGACACGCAGCACTTCACCGGTCAGCTCCGGGTCGAGGGCCGAGGTCGGCTCGTCGAAGCAGAGGATGTCCGGGTGCAGGGCCAGCGCACGGGCAATGGCCACGCGCTGCTGCTGGCCGCCGGACAGCTGGTGCGGATAGTGTCCGGCCCGCTCCGACAGACCCATCTGGGCCAGAAGCTCCTTTGCCTGCTGCTCCAGCTCGGCGTGGATGGCCTTTTTGCGGGCCTTGTAGTCCGGGCGTTCTTTGGCCAGCAGCTCACCCGCCAGCATGACGTTCTGCAGCGCGGTGTACTGCGGGAAAAGGTTGAAGTTCTGGAACACCAGACCAAAGTGGAGCCGCTTCTTGCGCACTTCGCTCTCCCGCTGGGTGGCGGGGTCGGCGGCGTCCCACATGGTCTCGCCGTTCACCTTGATGACGCCGGTGTCCGGCCGTTCCAGAAAATTCAGGCAGCGCAGCAGGGTCGTCTTGCCGGAACCCGACGAGCCGATGATGGCCAGCGCCTCGCCCTGCTCCAGAGTGAGCGAAATGTCCTTGAGGACGTGGGTGTCCCCGAAATTTTTCCCGATGCCGGAGGCTTCGAGCAATGCCATAATTGAACCCCCTCCCTTAGCAGCGGAAATAATCGAGCTTTTTCTCAAGCCAGTTGAACAGAACGGTCAGCACACCGACGAAGACCAGGAAGAAGATGGCCGTGGAGAACAGCGGCCAGATCAGGCCCTTTGCGCTGTATTCCTTGGCCATCATGATGATCTCCTTGTTGGCGATGGTATTCGCCAACGAGGTATCCTTGACCAGCGTGATGATCTCGTTGCCCATCGGGGGCAGGATGCGCTTGATGACCTGCAGCAGCGTGACTTTGAAGAAGATCTGCGTCTTCGTCATGCCCAGCACCTCCCCGGCCTCGGTCTGACCTTTGGGCACTGCCTCGATGCCGCCGCGGTAGATCTCCGAGAAGTAGCAGGCGTAGTTGATGGCAAACGCCACCACGGCTGCCACCATCCGCCCGCCGGAACCGGAGGGCCAGGGGTTGCTCATCCCCAGCAGACCGGGGCCAAGGTAGATGACGATGATCTGCAGCATCAGCGGGGTGCCGCGGATGATCCAGACGAAGGTCTTGACCGCGGCGCTCAGCGGCTTGCAGCGGCTCATGGAGCCAAACGACACCACAAGGCCCAGCGGCAGCGCGAACAGCAGCGTCAGGGCAAACAGCTCACAGTTGAGCAGGAATGCGCCGGATAGGCGCTCAAGAATCACAGACACAAAAACACACCCATCAATTTTTTGTACTTTCAGCAGGAAACCGCCCCGGAACGGAGCGGCTTTCTGCATTGCGGTCTACGATCAGTCGGCCAGCGCCAGCTCGTACTTTTCGGCCAGGGCGCTCAGGGTGCCGTCGGCCTTCAGCGCATCAAACGCTTCATCGACGGCCGCTGCGGCATCGCTGCCCTTGCGGAAGGCCACGCCGTACTCCTCGGCGTTCAGCTCATCGACGATCTTCAGGTCTGCGTAGTCGGTGCCCTCACCGATCATCGCGTTGGCCAGGGTCAGGTCCAGCACAGCGGCATCTGCGGTACCGGCGGCCACTTCCATCAGGCAGTCGGTCTGGACGCTCTTGGAGATGTAATCGGCCTGTGACAGGCTTGCATCGTCTGCAATGGCCGATTCACCGGCGGAACCGGCTTCTGCAACCACAGTCTTGCCCACGAGGTCCGCCGTAGAGGTGTACTCCGTGCCGTCCTTCACGACCACGACCTGTGCGTTCTTGGCGTAGGGCTTGGTGGTGGCGGTGTTCTCCTTGATCTCATCGGTCAGGGTCAGGCCGTTCCAGATGCAGTCGATGCTCTTGGCATCCAGCTCGACCACCTTGGTGTCCCAGTTGATCTCTACGAACTCCGGCTCCACGCCCAGCTTCTCGCAGACGGCGGTGGCCAGCTCGGTATCAAAGCCGGTGAAGTTGCCCTCGTCATCGGTGTAGTTCATCGGTGCATACACCGTGTAACCAATGACCATCTTGCCCTTGCCCTGGATGTAGGCCAGGTCGCTGTCGGCCGAAGCGGATGCAGCAGAGCCTGCCGCAGAGCCGGAAGCCGAAGCAGCCGTAGACGTGGATGCGGCCCCGCCGCAGGCTGCCAGACTGAGTGCCATCGCACCCGCCACAAACATCGAAAGGAATCGTTTCATTCTCATCCCAAAGTCCTCCTCTAGCGCCCTTGTTTTATCACTTTACCGTGATAAAGGGCTAAACTGTGCATCTAGGATACCGCATTTGGCATGATTTTGCAAGGGGGAAGGCCGATTTTTCGCACAATGCCGGAATGCGTTCTCTTTCCGGTGTGCTTTCTGTGCGAATCGCGCAAACAAAAAGAGCCTTTCCCTTTCGGAAAAAGCTCTTGTGAAGTGCTTTGCAGCGTTATTTGGTTCGCATCGCGTCCAGCGCAGCCTTTTGGAGGTCGGTCACCGAGATGGTGCACAGCGCCATCAGGTCAGCGTCCGAGCCGTCTGCCGGGATGGCGGCGACCTCCGCACGGGTCTTTCCTTTGAGGTAGCCGCAAAAGCCCTCGCTGTGCTCGTACCACTCCTTATTTAAGGAGGAAGCGCCCCGCATCCCGTAGCGGTCGCCCTGTTCCAGCTTGGTCTCCACCTTGTCCGGCGCAGTGATGCTGCCATCGGACGCCACCGTCAGGGCCGGTTCGGCCATATCTGCCACGGCGCTGGTCACACGGCCCTCGGCGTCCAGCGTCAGGGCCACAAGGCTGATGTCGATCTCCGCGTTGACATCCCGGTCATCGGTGGCAGTCACATCCGAAGAGCCATTCACCGCCTCCACGCCCAGCGACACCCGGTCGCCTTTGGCCGCGCCCAGCCCCCTGGCATTGGAGCAGGCCTTGACCACCGCGTCGCGGTAACGGTCCACCGCGATGGTACAGCCGGCCAGCAGGTCAGCGTCTGTGGGCTTGCCGTCGTTGTCCAGTTTCAGCAGGGACACCTGCTCCGGCGTCCTGCCGGTCAGGTAGTCCGCGAAGGCGTCCGCCTGTTCCGCCCAGCCTTTTTTCAGCGAAGAGGCCTCTGCCAGCGGGTAGTCCGCCCCTTTCTGCCGCTTGGTCCGGTAATCCGTGGGCAGGTGCACCGCGCCGGTGCCGTCGGCCCCGATGGTCGTTTCCAGCTCATCCAATTCCACGTCTGCGATCTTGCCGTCGCCGTCTAGCAGCACCGCCGCGGCCGCCAGCCGGATGCTCCCGGTGCGGTCTTCGTCTTCCGTTTCCATGACGATACCGAGACCGGTCTTCCAGGCGGCAGTCGTCTGCGAGGCCGCGCCGCTCCCGCTCATGCTTCCAGAACCGGACGACCCGGCGTTCGGTTTCCCGCAGGCAGCCAGCAGCAGGGCCACCGCCAGCGTGCAGCCCCAAAGAGCCTTGCTTTTTCTCATAGATACGCTCCCTTTCCCGATGGGTTTGGAAGTAGTATATCCGGCAGGGCCATTCTTATGCGTCAGCGGGTTTTACAGCAGCGGGCTCAGCAGCCGCAGGACGCTGTCCAGCAGGGTGCCCGGCAGAGAAGTCCGGCAGTCGGAGAGCTGCACCTCCCGGCACTGCGGCAGCGTGGCCAGCACATCTTCCCGCAGGGCGATGACCTGACTGTTGCTGTAAAGCAGCGCCCCGCACTCAAAGTGCAAAAACAAACTGCGGTAATCCATGTTGATACTGCCCACCACGGCCAGATGGTCGTCGCTGACATAGCATTTTGCATGGAGGAAGCCGGGGGCGTACTCGTAGATGCGGACGCCCGCCCGGAGGAGCGGCACATAGTAGGACCGGCTCAGCCGGAACACCAGCTTCTTATCCGGGATGCCCGGCAGGACCAGCCGGACATCCACGCCGCGTTTGGCGGCGGTCTTCAGGGCATCCAGCATCTCCTCACCCACAGCAAGATAAGGCGTGTAGATATACACATACCGCTGCGCCTGGGCCAGGATGTTCAGGTAGACCGTCTCGGCCAGCGGCTCTTCGTCCAGCGGGCTGTCGGTGTAGGGCTGAACGACGCCGTCTGAGCCCTTCGGCAAACGGGTCGGCGCATAGGGTGCGTAGTCCGTCTCCTGCGGGCGAAAGGCGTTCCAGCAGTTGAGGAAGATGACGGTAAAATTCCAGACCGCCGCCCCTTCCAGCCGGATGGCGGCGTCCTTCCAGTAGCCGAAGCGCTGCTCGGCGTTGATATATTCGTCCGCGAGGTTCACGCCGCCGGTGTAGGCCACATTGCCGTCGATGACCACGATCTTCCGGTGGTCGCGGTGGTTCATCACCAGCGACACCAGCGGCACCACAGGATTGAACGGGATGCAGCGGATATGGCTGCGCTCCATCCGGATGACGAAGTCGCTGGGCAGGCCCAGCAGACTGCCGAAATCATCGTAGATCAGCCGCACGTCCACGCCCTCGGCAGCTTTCCGCTTGAGGATGGCCTCGATGCCGTCCCACATCGTGCCCGACTTTACAATGAAGAATTCGAGAAAGATAAATTTTTCCGCCCGTTCCAGGTCTTCCAGAAGCCTGGGGTACATGGCTTCGCCGCAGGGGAAATAGTGAGCGGCGGTGTGCTTCCACGCCGGGTAGGGGCCGTAGGTCTCCACGTAATGGCTCAGGTTTTTCTCCACACGGTCCAGCGTGTCGGTCTGGTCCGGCCGGGGCGCAAGATCGGCCGTGTGGGCCTGCTCCACCTTCCGCATCCGGGTGCGGAGCCCCTTGGCCGGGGCCTTGTTGCCAAAGGCCAGATACAGCGCCCCGCCCAGCAGCGGCAGCAGGCCGATGAGGACGATCCAGCCGATCTTATAGGCGCTGTTCTCGTCCTTCCGGACGAGGTAGAGCACGATGACGATGCTCAGCGCCTTGAGCAGGCCGTTCAACCAGACCCGGCCCGTCGTAAAGGCCCAGAACGCCCAGAGCAGCCACAGCACCTGCAATGCCACCAGCACGATGGTGATGGTGGCACGGTTGAGGATGCGGCTGAAAAATTTAACGATCGGCAGTCTGAACACGCTGTACCTCCCCCGCCGCTGCGCGGCCCTTTAAGATGGAGTTAGTATAGCGCGGTCCGGGTGATTTTTCAAGCCTCCCCGTCCTCGTATCCGATCAGAAGGCCGCCCAGCTCGGCGTAGTAGCTGCACAGGCCGCCGCACTCCGTCACCACGACTCTGGCCCCCTCAAAGACAGCCTCGATCATGTGCTTCAGGCGCTCGGCCGCGGCAGGGTTGCCGCAGTGGGAGACGTTCACCTTGCCGTTGGTGTAGCCGTGCTCCTTGAGCTCCAGCACGATGCGCTCCAATGCGCCATGCTCGCCGCGCGTTTTGCAGATCACGTCCAGCTCACCGGCCTCACTGGCCTGCCCGATGACCCGGATGCCCAGCATCCGCGCCACTGCCGCCACAGCGGGCTTCACGCGGCCATTGCGGGCCAGGTTGGCCAGCGATTCCAGCGAGAAGAGCAGATGGGTGTGCTTATGGTAGCGCAGCATCTCTTCACAGATGGTGTCGAACTCCTTGCCGGCAGCCAGCTCATCCCGCAGATGCTCAGCCAGCAGGACCTGCTCCGGGCCGGTGGACAGGCTGTCCAGCACAAAGACCCGCTTGCCGGGGTTCTCCTGCTGGTATTCCTCCGCCGCCAGCTGGGCCGCATTGCAGCTGCCCGACAGCGTACCGGTGATGGTGATGGCGTACACCTCATCGGCTCCCTCGTAAGCAGCCAGCCAGTCGCCGACGTTGGGGCAGGAAGTCGAGGTCTTTCCTTTATAGGTGCGCAGGGTCGTGGCCATGCCCACCGCATCCAGCGTGCCGTCATCGTGGTATTCCTCGTGATCGGTGATGATCTTCAGGGGCACACAGGCAAAATCCACGCCATCCAGTGCATACAGGCTTGCGGCAGAATCCACAACGATCCGGGTCTTCATAAGCAGTATCTCCATTCCAGCGGCAAAATTCGCCGCATTTTTCATGTTGTCGAAGCTATGATATCAGTTTTTCAAAAACCTGTCAACAGTTTCCGAGAAATCTTCAAAAAGTTTTCATAAGACGGTTGACCCTGCCGGAAAAATACGCTATACTATCCGCATGAACAATGAATCCAACCGCCGCATAGCGGCCTGCGCCGTGGATTTTGCCCTGCCGCGGTACGCAGAATTGCCTTCCGTCGGGCTGTATCTCGACCAGACCGTCCAGTACGTCAATGGGTATTTTCGTGCATTTCCAGGGGTGGAGCTCACGGCTTCCATGGTGAGCAACTACGTCAAGAAAGGGATCATCGGTCACCCCATCAAGAAAAAATACACCCGTGAGCAGCTGGCCGGCCTGATCTACATCGTCGTCTCCAAAACGGTGCTCTCGATGGAAAACATCGACACCCTCTTCAAAATGCAGCGCCAGCACTACTCTGCCGCGCAGGCCTACGACTATTTCTGCGAGGAAGTGGAAAACTGCCTGCCCTATGTGTTCGGCCTGACCCACAGCATCCGGGACTTGGCCGCGGACGCCGGAGAGGAGAAGCTGCTGCTCCGCAGCACCATCATCGCCGCCGTCAACAAGATGTTTCTTGACTGCGCATTTGCCGTCATGCACCAGGAGCAGGCTCTCTGGCCGGACATCCTGGCGGATCTGGCGTAAGACACGCAAACGAAAAAGCCACGCTTTCGCGTGGCTTTTTTGCTTATCGGTAAGATTTAGGTGTCCTGCAATTCCCCGCGGCTGGCGGCCTTGAGGTATGCAAAGATGAAGCCGTCGAGGTCGCCGTCCATAACAGCGTCCACGTTGCCGGTCTCGTAGTTGGTGCGATGGTCCTTGACCATGGTGTAGGGCATGAAGACGTAGCTGCGGATCTGGTGGCCCCAGGCGATCTCGTTCTGGACGCCCTTGATGTCCTCGATCTTGTCCATGTGCTGCTGCTGGGCGATCTGATACAGCTTCGCCTTCAGCATTTCCATGGCGTAGTCGCGGTTCTGGAACTGACTGCGCTGGGTCTGGCAGCTGACCACGACACCGGTGGGCTTGTGGATCAGGCGGACAGCCGAAGAGGTCTTGTTGATGTGCTGGCCGCCGGCACCGGAGGAACGGTAGACCTGCATCTCAATGTCTTCGGGGCGGATGTCCACCTGGATGGTGTTGTCCAGCTCCGGCATGACTTCCAGCGAGGCAAAGCTCGTCTGACGGCGGGCGTTGGCGTCAAACGGAGAGACGCGGACCAGGCGGTGCACACCGTTCTCGCTCTTGAGCAGGCCGTAGGCGTTGGCGCCCTTGACCATCATCGAAGCGCTCTTCAGACCGGCTTCATCGCCGTCCTGATAGTCCAGCACTTCCACGGTCATGCCGTGGGCAGCGGCCCAGCGGTTGTACATCCGGTAGAGCATCTCGGCCCAGTCCTGCGCCTCGGTACCGCCGGTACCGGCATGGAAGGTCAGGATGGCGTTGCTGTGGTCGTACTCGCCGTTCAGCATGGTCATGAGCTGCAGCTCATCCACCGCCTTCTCCACGGTGTTGACCGCCTCTTCGGCTTCGGGGATCAGTTCCGGGTCGTACTCCTCGTCCAGCATTTCCAGCATGGTCTCGGCGTCATCGTACAGGCCCTGCAGCTTTTCAAAGCGGTTCAGCTTGCCGCGCAGGTCGCCCACCTCGTCGAACACCTTTTTGCTCAGCTCAGCGTCATCATAGAAGCCGGGGCGGGACATGGTGTGCTCCAGCTCCTGCACACGCTTGCGGGAGGCCTCGATGGCGAGGGCCTCTTCCAGGTCCTTCACCGCTGTGCCGTATTCGGCCAGCTTCACTTTCAGTTCTTCAGTCGTGATCATTCTCAATATCCTCTCAAAAATAAGAAGTATCGCCCTTATTTCTCATGGGTCCATCGCTCTTTGCATTCTGGCAAACACAAAAGCCGGACGCCAGAGGTTCTCCCTGCGGGAGAGCTGGCATCGCGCAGCGATGGCTGAGAGGGCTACAAAAAGATACAGTTTATACACAGATACTTCATTAGTATACCGGGAATCCGTGATAAAGTAAAGAGGAAAAATCACCATCATGCTGGAAATTTGAAGATTTTCACCTTTTCTTTTCTCCGGGATGGGAGTATAATAGCATCAAGTACCATTTATGGGAGGAAGTTATGCCAAAATATTATGGCTGCCCCTGCGAGGGCTGCGGCAAGCCGCTGACGCTGCAGGACGATATCGTCGTCTGCCCCGACTGCGGCGCACCGTACCACCGGGATTGTTATGAAAAACTGGGCCGCTGCATCCACAGCCCGGCTCATGCCGCCGGATACGAATGGAAGTTCCCGTATCAGGAATCCGAGCTGTGCACCTGCCCTGCCTGCGGCGAGCGCACCCTGCGCAGCGAGGACCACTGCCGCTGCTGCGGTGCCGTGCTGCCGCCGGAAGGGGCCGAAGAGCCTGCCGACCGCACGGCCGGCCCCGGCGAGGGCAATTTTGATTATTCCAGCCTGTACCGCCAGTATCAGGAGACCGGCTCCATGCCCCAGGACCCCATGCGGCAGGCCTATGAGGCCGCCTTTGGCAAGGACGAGATGCTGGACGGCATCCCCTGCAAGGACTGGGCCAGCTACATCGGCCCTGCGTCCCCCGCCTACCTGAGCACCTACTGCCGGATGCAGCTGGCGCACAGCAAGATCTCCATGAGTTTTTCGGCACTGCTGTTCGGGCCGTTCTATTTCTTTTACCGCAAGGCATGGAAGCCCGCGTTCGGCTTCCTGGCAGCTGAGCTGCTGCTGGCCGTGCCCACCCTGCTGCAGCTGATGCAGCTCACCGGCAGCACCATGGCCCCCGCTCTGAGCGATTCCACGATGGTCATGCTGGCCCGCCTGTGCTCGGCCCTGAGCTTTTTGCTCATGGTCGTGCGCGGCATGTACGGCAAGTGGCTCTACCGCAAGAGCGCGGCAGACCGCATCCGGAAGATCCGTTCCGAATTCCCGGACGAAGCCCAGCGCAAGGCCGTTCTGGCCGCACAGGGCGGCGTCAGCTTTGCGGCGGTGTTCGGCTGCTTTTTGCTGCTGATGGTCATCGGCAGCGCCAGCACCCTGCTGCTGGGCCCCAATGTGGACGCCCTGCTCAATCTGGTCTACGGCTGATGCACCCAGCCTGCGATAGTTTTGCGAAGGAGTTTTGAATCATGAAAAAAGTTACGAAAGCTGTCATCCCTGCTGCGGGCCTTGGCACCCGTGTGCTGCCCGCCACCAAGGCCATGCCCAAAGGGATGCTGCCCCTTGTGGACAAGCCCGCCATCCAGTATCTGGTGGAAGAGGCCGTCCGTTCCGGCATCACCGACATCCTCATCATTCTGGGCCGCAACCAGAGCATCATCGAAGACCACTTCGACCGCAGCCCGGAGCTGGAAGAAAAGCTGGCCGCACCCGGCAAGGAGAAGATGCTGGAGGAGTGCCTGGGCATCTCCAACCTGGCCAACATCTACTTCGTCCGCCAGAAGCAGACCCTGGGCCTTGGCCACGCCGTGAGCATGGCAAAAGCCTTTACTGGCGACGACCCCTTCGTGGTCATCTATGGCGATGACGTCATCTGGGGCGAAGACCCGGTCTGCGCCCAGCTCATCCGTGCCTACGAGGAGTTCGGCCGCCCGGCCGCAGGCGTCTCCGCTGTGCCTTGGGCCGATGTGAGCCGCTATTGCAGCCTGAAGACCACCCCCATCCACGACAACTACTTCTTCGTGGATGACATGATCGAGAAGCCCAAGAAGGGCCAGGAGTTCAGCAACTACTCCATCCTGGGCCGCGTCCTGCTGACCCCGGAGATCTACGACATCCTTGCTCGCACCAAACCCGGTGCCGGCGGCGAGATCCAGCTGACCGACGCCATGGCCGAGTTCGCCCGCAATTATGGCGGCATGACCGCAGTGGAGTTCACCGGCAAGCACTACGACATGGGCAACAAGCTCAAGATCGCCGAGGCACAGGTGGAGCTGTCGCTCCAGCACCCGGAGATCGGCGAGGCCTTCCGCGCCTATCTGAAAGAATTCTGCAAGACGCTGTAACGCATCTGCACAAAAATCCCCTTCCGCATGGTCCTGCCGCGCGGAAGGGGATTTTTTTACCGGCTCCTGTGCCGGGAGGTCTTTTCAAATTTCAGGCCCGGCTTTGCCCCGGACGCCTTGCGGCGTTTTTGGGGGCGCAGGGCGTAGAAGTAGCCGAACCCCGTACCGCAGATGCCGCCCACGATGTGCATGAAGTTGGCGACATTGTCATGCACGAAGACGATATCGTACACCTGCTGGCCCAGATACAGCGCCGCTACCAGCAGCATCGTGACCGGGATGCCGCCCGAAAAGCCGGACAGCGACGCCAACATGATGAGCATGAACACGATGCCGGAAGCGCCCAGCAGGGCCGTGCGGGGGAAGAGCGCGCATTGCAGCACACCGGACACCAGCGCCGTGAAGACGATGCCCTCCAGCAGCGGGATGCTGCCGTATTTTTCCTCCATCGGCGGGCCGATGACGAGGAGCAGGAGCATATTGTTCAGGAAATGATCCCAGCTGGCATGGCCCAGCACATGGCCGAACAGCCGGACATAGAACAGCGGGTCTTTGAACGAGGAGCGGTAGACGCAGAACAGGTGCATGGTCGTCCAGCCGTTCGTCCACTGGCCCAGAAAGAGCACCAGGAGCGACAGCAGAAAAAAGGTGAGGATCACCGGGGAATTGTATTGCAGCTGCAACGTAAATTTAGCACGTTTCGTAATGGCTTCATCCTTTCACGGCCCGCGGAGGCCGGGCATTTTTTACTTCCGGCAGGGTCGGCCCCCTGCATTCCCTGTCTTTTCCTCTTTGCCGAACGTTTGAGAAAAGCGTTTTCAGTATATCATGTTTTTCCGTTCCCGAAAAGCCCCGTCCCGGCATTTTTTGCGTCCGGGCAGGCAGCATTTTTTTGCCCGGCCCCTGTGCACTGCGCATTGACAACGCCCCACAACTCCGCTACACTATGGATATCGAATATCCCGGCATCTGCGGGGCAGAAGATCCCCCGCAAAAACGAAAGAAGGTCTCCCCTTTGGCAACGGAAACAAAGCTCCGGCAGCTGGCAGAAAGCGGCTGCCCGGTCTACTATTTTTATTCCAGCGAGCGGTATCTGGTGCGGCAGGCCGTGGCGGCTGCCGTGCGGCTGCTCTCGGCCGACAGTGACGAAGAAACCACCGTGCTGGACGGTGCCGCCCCGGAGCTGGAACAGCTCATCATGGCGGCGGGCACCATCTCATTTTTCGGCACCCGGCGCGTGGTGGTCCTGCCCGAACTGGACCCCGCCGCCTACAGCGACAAAGATCTGGATGCGCTGTGCGAAACGCTTTCCAGCCTCGAAAATGCCGTCGTTGTGCTGGGCAGCGTGTTTCCCTTGGAGCGCGGCAAGCTCAAGACCGGCAAGCGGGCGCAGAAGCTCACCGCTGCCTGCAAAAAGCTCGGCTATGCCGAAGAGCTGGCCAAACCCAAGCCCTATGAACTCAAGGTGATGATGATCGAGCGGGCCAAAGCGCAGGGTGCTACCCTGCCCGAAGGCGCCGCCACCGCCCTGCTGGAGCGCTGCGGCGAAGACCCCTTCCTGCTGGAAAACGAGGTGGACAAGCTCTGCGCCCTCTCCGGCTACCAGACCGTCACTGCGGCCATGGTGGCTGAGATGGGCACCGTGAGTCTGGAGGCCGACGTCTTCGAGATGACCCGGATGATCACGGCCAAAAATGCCACCGGGGCCTGCAAAAAATTACAGGCTCTGCTCCGGCTGCAGCAGGAGCCCATCGCCATCACAGCGGCACTCATCGGCAGCTATGTGGACCTCTACCGGGTCAAGCTGGGCAGCGCCAGACGCAAGAGCTACAGCACCGTTTTCAAGGAGTTCGGCTACAAGGGCAGCGATTACCGGCTCAAGCGCTCGGCCGAGACCGCCAGCCACTACACCCTCGGCCAGCTGGAAGCCTGCTTGCAGGTCCTGCTGGATCTGGACAGATCATTGAAAAGCCAGCCCGTAGACGCGGAGGTACTGCTGGAAGCAGCTCTCTGCCGTCTGGCGCTGGCGGGGAGCGGACGATGAGCGAACGAGAACTTCTCCACACCGACCGGGTGCTGGTGGTGGAAGGCAAATACGATGCGGCACGCCTTTCCCACCTGACGGACGCGCTGATCCTTCTGACCGACGGATTCGGCATTTATAAGGATAAAAAGCGCCAGCAGCTGTTCAAGGCGCTGGCAAAGAAAAACGGGCTCATCCTGTTCACGGATTCGGACGCCGCCGGGTTCCGCATCCGCACCTACATCACCAATCTGGTGGGGGCCGAACACGTGGTGCAGGCCTATGTGCCTGCCATCCACGGCAAGGAAAAGCGGAAGCCGCAGCCCGGCAAAGAGGGTCTGCTCGGCGTGGAGGGCGTGGACGATGCCATCGTGCTGCAGGCGCTCAAAGACGCCCTCGGTGCGGAGGCTGGCGCAGCTGTCCCCCGCCCGGAGGGCCGGGCCATCACCTACGCCGACCTCTACGATTGGGGGCTCTCCGGCACACCGGGCAGCGCCGAGCGGAAATATGCGCTGCTCAATGCCCTGGGCCTGCCGCCCCGCCTCTCGAAAAAGGAGCTGGTGGAGGCGCTGAACCGCCTATACCGGTTCGAGGAACTGGATGCGTTCCAGGCGGAGTTTTTCGCTTCGGTGTGAAAGCACTCCGCGATGAAGGTCAAAATTTTTACCGGCATCCGCCCCACCCTTCCCGCAGCAGTTCCAGTGCGTGGGTCTCCAGGCGGGAAACATAGCTCCGGCTGATCTGCAGCAGCTTTGCGGTCTCCAGCTGGGTCAGTGGCGGTTGACCGGCCAGGCCATACCGCAGCAGGATCAGCTTCCGTTCCCGCGCTGGAAGCCCTTCGATGAGCTGCCGCAGCCGCCGGGCCTCATCCTGCTGCTCGCAGCTGTCCTCCATGCAGAAGCCGTCCTGCAGCACGTCCGAGAGGGTCAGTGCCGTGTCGTCCTTGCCCGCCTCCAGCGTTTCCTGCAACGACACGGTGGTCCCGCTTTTCCGCTCCCTCCGGAAGTGCATCCGAAGCTCATTTGCTATCCTCTCCCCAACGAACGTTCCATGAGAAAGCACCGGTGTTGGGCTTTTCTTATCGGCCGGGCTTCTGGTGTTCCTTGGGTCTGTAGGTTCCTTTGGTGGTATCAATGACTGCCTGATACAGTTCCAGCTTCTGCCATGTGGGGCAGTTCAGCCGCTCGATTTTTTCGATCACATAGTTGGCGTGGGCAGTTGCAACACGCTTGCCCAGCTCTTCCCAGCCTTCCTCGGTTTTGGGGTAATGCACCACCACTTCAATGGGGGCACTCTTTCGCATGGCTCACTCACCTCCGGTCACATCGCTATCACCTCATTCTTACGGGTCACGGGTTGTCCGCTATTCGCTGCGGCTCTCGGTGAGAACGTTCAAAGCCAGACTGACCAGCAACGCCATATCGATGCGAAGCATCTCGGTCTTGGTAGCGTAGCCCATAAAACGTTCAATGCGGGATTTATCGATCGTAAAAATCTGTTCCAGAAGAATCATGGACGGTTCTTCAAAAGCCGGGTTGGAATCCACCAGCACATGGGTGGGCTGGTTTTTCTTCTTTTCCGTCCGGGTTGTAACGGTTGCTACGATCAATGTAGGCGAATGACGGTTTCCAATGTTATTCTGCAGAACCACCACAGGACGTTTCCCGCCCTGTTCCGAGCCGATATGCGGCTCCATGTCTGCATAGTAGATGTCCCCTCTGAGATATCTCCAGTTGTTCGGTAACATAAAAATCAACCTCCTTCTTTTTATGTAAGAAACAGCCGGCGCAGGCTAGTGCCGGCGACGGCTGTCGTTCAGGAGGTAGAATGAAATCGTCAGTTTTTCAGCGGCAGGCTCGACCCACGGCTGGCACCGTTATAGAGGCGGAGAATCTGCCGCATATGACGGTTAGCAGAGCTGCCGGTATCCTTCTGCGCCAGTTGGGTGATGGTCTTGGGGTGGGTCCGTGCCAACTGCTGCACCAGACGCTCCCGGTCGTATTCGCCCTCATAGACGGAGATAAAACGAGTCACGCCCCGGATCACCCCGGCAAGGTAGGCATCCACATTGCCCCTCCACGCCTCGTTGATGATGTTCAACATCTCAATGTAGCGTTCCCTGCCGTACTGCTTGTAGAGTTCGTATGCTGTTTCGATGCAATAGATCTTCCAGGCTGCCCGGATGCCGTCGTAGGCAAACTCCACACCGGTATCTACGGTGGCTCTCACAAAATGGATCGCATCCGGGTTTCTTGCCACCAGATTGGCGCGCAGCCGTTCGCCCGCCGTCAGGCAGGTGGAAATGCCGGTCTGCAGCGCAAAGAGCGTTGCCTCGTCCTCCTTGCTCAGACCAAGGAAAACCTTGCAGCGGATGGGCAGGTCCTTACCGCCGTTGCAGGCCCGACGTGCCTCCACCGTGTTCTGCCCATCAAAAACGTAATAGCGGCCATCCCGGAAACTGACCTTCGGATCATTTGCAATGTACTCCGAGAAGTTCTCCGCAATGGATGCCACCTTCTCCGTGTGCAAAAGGCGCTGGTATTCCATGCAGGGGAAGAGCAATGCGCTGTTCACGATCTGGTAGGTAAAGGTGCATTCGGGCAGGGTGCTGAGGTTCAGGTTGGAATTCAACATATTTACATCTCCTTTACAGTGTTCAGGTAGGTCGTCATTCGGTCGATCAGTGCAGAAACTTCTTCCCTGCTGGTTTCATTGGATAAAACATCCGGGTAATTCTGAAAAACAACGCCCCATCGGAACATAAAATCCTCTGCTGCGCCTTGCAGCTCGCACAGCATGATGGAACCACTTTTTGCAATGCGGTCTCGGTACCGGCTGTCCACCGATACCTTCAACCGTACCATGTCCTCCTCCGAGAGATGGCGCTTGTGTCCCTGTATCTTCTGAAGAAAACTTGGTGGTCCGTTGCTGGCAGGTTCGATCTCCTCCTCCGGTGGGGAGGGCGTCACCGGCTCCCGTGCTGCGGGTTCCTCGTTCCGCGGAGGTTTCGGCGGCGCAGGCTTTGGCGGCGGACGCTCCGGCTTCAGTCTGGAAAGCAGCGCCTCGTTCCGTTTGTCTTTTCCTTTCCGAAGCTCCTCCAAAATGGCCGGACGCTCTTCCTTGGGGATCACAGGCAAAGCAGCGATCTGCGCATCCGTTGCCTTGATGCGCCCGGTCAGAATCTCCTCCTGTGCTCCGGGCACCGCTTCCTCAGCGGCATCTATACCCCGCGAGTATTTTTCGGCACGTCGCACCGTCTTTTCTCCAACGCCGTGCTCGGAAGCAATGCGTTCACAAGTACGTTTTTCCGAAACGATGTGGTCATTTTGACCACATCGTTTTACAGGATTGCAATTTCCGGGCTGCCCGCCCACTGCCAGCTTTGTCGATTCGTACTCTTTGCCCAGAAGAAATTTCTTCCGCTCCGGACTGAGGTTCCGGCGGCCAAGCTGGTTTTTGCAGATCCATGCAAGGGCTTCGTACCTGTTTGCCAGCTGGATCTCCTCCACTTCGTACTTGATGAAGCTATGCTTTTTCAGGATGCGGTAGCGGGTGTGCCCATCCAGAATGTAGCCATTCCACACGATGATGGGGTTCAGAAGCCTGCCCTCTGTAATGATGTTCTGCTCAAGCTGCTGCTCTTCCTCGAATTGCAGCGGTGGGATCTTGCTCTGGAACTCCGGGTCGATCTTAAGATGGCTCAGTTTCACGGTATTCCCTCCTTCCGGTCATTTTCGGGCTGCGGACAACGGGCAAAACGTAATAGTCAAACCCGTAGCGTGTCTGGCAATAGGTGCAGACGTCCTTGTTTACCTGTCTGGGGTTTGCCCTGCGGAGCTGAACGCTTTTTGCGCTCTGAAAGGCTCCCCGGCAGACCGCACACAGGGTCGTCAGTGTGGATTCATCCACCTGTCTGATATTTCTGCGGTTCATTTGCATACTCCTTTTCGCTGATATATAAAAAACGCCGTCCGGGTTCCCCCTGAACGGCGTTTGGAAAAGGTTTTGTATGGTTTCTCTTAATTTGCCCCCGGCACCCCTGAGAAAGGGAAACATTCAGGCGGTGGATTTGCACCACTCCATTGGCCTCTCGGCCACCCCGTCTTCTTTATGACCGGGCCGCGAATTACGGAAGTATCATTGTCTGGAAGTACCTGAAGCTGCATATTCAATTTTCAAGGTTCGTCGGCTCCGGTTTCCGCTCCCTCTCGGGCCCGGTCCGTTTCCGTGACATAATTGTATCGTACTTTCGCAGAAAAGTTTATGGACTCGTAGTCCAAGTTACCCACCCTCTTAGTCCATGTATTGTATACAACGTCCTCGAAACACAAAAAAATCCCGCCTAAAAGCAAAACCTTCGCTTTGCCCTCAGACGGGATGTCTTTCAATATGACTGCTATGATAGCATGAATCCTGTGCTCTTACCAGAAAAACAAGGAACCACCATCCTGCTCCAACTGCACGTCTCCATTTAGCAAAACGGAGAGCGGCTTTTATACCGTTCTCCTCTATTTGTTCTTATTTTATCTGCGGTGTATCCTTTCACTGCCGGGTGGATTTCAGATATTCCAGCAGCGTCCGGCTCACCACCGAGCTTGCCGTCTTGGAAAACGCCAGTCCCAATGTCCGGCAACAGGCAGGCTCCAGCGGACGGGACACCACACCGGGGCAGCCAAATGCCTGCATCACCAGCTCCTGTGAGATGGTCACGCCCAGCCCGCTGCGCACGAACGCCATAATGAGGGTATCGTCCCGGAAGCTGTAAGAAATATTCGGCTTCACCGGGCATTTGAGCATCAGGTGCTGGATGTCATTATCACAGCCGGGCGTTTCAATGATGAGCGGATACTGAAACAGCTGCGACAGCGTTACGCTGGGTCGTGCAGCCAGTGGATGCCCCTCCGGGAACACGGCACACAACGGGTCGTCCCAGAGCGGGTAGAATTTCAGGTCGTCTGCCACAATGGATGAGAGAAAACCGCAATCCACCTGCCCATGGATGATCCATTCCCGGATCTCATCATAGTTGCCGTCCAGGATCTCTATACTCACCTTCGGGTAGTTCTCCTTGAAACAATGCACCACTTCCGGCATCCAGAGCGTTGTGATGCTGGAAAAGCTGCCCACCCGCAGCTTGCCCTCCACCTTGTGGTTGATATTGAACGCAGCCTGCCGCAGCCGGTTCTTCTGGTTGGCCAGTTCCCGGACGTAGGGCAAAAGACGTGTCCCGTTGTCGGTCAGGGTCACGCCTCGGTTGATGCGGGCGAACAGCTTCACGCCCAGTTCTTCTTCCAACCCCGCCATCATCTGGCTGATGCCGGATTGGGTATAGTTCAGTGCCTCCGCTGCTTTGGAAAAGCTGCCCGTTTCGCACACTTTCAAGAATATCTCGTATCGGTCTTTCTGTTCCCGCATCTCAAATACTCCATAAGTAAAATTTATAGGTCGTAGTAAATTTATTCGGTTTACTGATATGATACTCCGTGTTATCCTATATTACAATAGGAAATACGGATAGGAGTTTCAGAATCATGGAAAAGAAAGCAAGCAGTTTCTCCGGACAAATCGGATTTGTCCTTGCTGCCGCCGGAAGTGCGGTTGGTGTCGGCAACCTGTGGCGGTTCCCGTACCTTGCCGCAAAAGATGGCGGCGGTTTGTTTTTGCTGGTGTATCTGGTGCTGGTGCTGACCTTCGGTTTCACACTACTCACCTCGGATATCGCCATTGGCCGCCGCACCAAGCAGAGTGCCATCCGCGCCTACGAGACGATGCGCCCCAAGTGGAAATTCCTCGGCATCCTGACCTTTCTGGTGCCAGTTCTGATTATGACCTACTATGCCGTCATCGGTGGGTGGATCACGAAATATGCGGCAGTCTACCTGACTGGACAGTCTGCTGCCGCTGCTGAGGACGGTTATTTTACCAGCTTCATCACCTCGCCGGTCTCCCCTGTGGTGTTCGCTCTGCTGTTCATGGGCGTGACTGCTTTCATCGTGTACAACGGCGTGGAGGGAGGCATTGAGCGGGTGTCCCGCTACATGATGCCCATTCTGCTGGTTCTGGTGGTGGTGATTGCGGGTTACGCCCTCACCCTGCGCCACGAGGACGCCTCCGGCCAGATGCGCACCGGTCTGGAGGGTCTGCGCTACTACCTGACCCCGCACATGGAAGGGCTGACCGTCAGCCGCTTTTTGCAGATTTTGCTGGATGCCATGAGCCAGCTGTTCTTCTCCCTCAGCGTGTCCATGGGCATTATGATCACCTACGGTTCCTACGTCAAACCGGAAGTAGACCTGAACAAAGCGGTGAATCAGATTGAGATCTTCGATACCGGCGTAGCCCTGCTGGCCGGTGCCATGATCATCCCCGCCGTGTATGTTTTCTCTGGCACCGAGGGCATGAGCGCAGGCCCCAGCCTGATGTTCGTCTCGCTGCCCAAGGTATTCAACGCCATGGGCAAGGCGGGCGTGTTCGTTGGCATCCTGTTCTTTGTCACTGCCATTTTTGCCACCCTGACCTCCTGCATCTCGGTGCTGGAATCCATCACCGCCAACTGCATGGAGATCTTCCACTCGGGCCGCAAAAAGACGGTACTTGCGCTGGTGGTCATCTATCTGGCCGCTTCCGCCATCATTGCGCTGGGTTACAGTATCTTCTATTTTGAAGTACAGCTCCCCAACGGATCGGTGGGGCAACTGTTGGATATCATGGACTATGTCAGCAACAGTGTTATGATGCCTTTCATTGCCCTGCTGTCCACCATCCTGATTGGCTGGGTCATGACACCGGATTACGTCATTGACGAGATGCAGCGCAACGGCGAGACCTTCCGCCGCAAGAAACTCTACCGGGTGATGATCCGATACGTTGCTCCGGTGATGATGCTGGTGCTGTTTTTGCAGTCCACCGGGATCCTTGCTTAAGCCGAAAAGCCCCCGCTGGCTTTTGGGAAACCGGACGAGCAGAAAGGGATTTACCCCAACAGGCCCGGTTCCGTTATCATCTGATCCACGCCATTGAGGGTGCGTATAAGTATCGGAAAGACTGATGATACCAGTTTTAGCGGATGGTTCTGCGGAGCCATCCGTTTTTCTCTTATTCTGATCGCATTTTTTCTGTTTTCTCTTGACGATGTCCCGCCAATGGAGTAGGATGGTGCTGCAAAAACGAATTGCAAAAGAGGAGATCCAAATGCAAATCAGCCTTTTATTGATGCAGCAGATCGCGCAGCTATTTCTGATCCTGCTGATGGGATATGCCGTTGTAAAAACCGGCTTGTTGAAAGCATCGGACAGTAAGGTGCTGTCTGTGGTCTTTGTCTATCTGGTCATGCCCTGTGTCGTTCTGAACGCCTTTCAGATCAAGGATACACCGGAGATCCGCACTGGGCTGCTTTATTCCATGGGCATCGCCGTTGGAATGCACGTTGTATTTCTGCTTTTGAATGCGCTGCTCCGCAAAGCTCTCAAGCTGGACGCCGTGGAGCAGGTCAATATCGTTTACAGCAATGCCGCCGCGCTGGTCATCCCCATTGTACAGGCCCTGCTGGGGGAGAAATATGTTGTCTACTCCTGCGCCTTTGTCATTGTACAGCTGGTGCTGCTCTGGACCCATGCAAGCGCCTGCCTGCAGGGGTCTGCCCGGCTGGAATGGCGCAAGCTCCTTACCAATGTTAATCTGATCGCCATTGCAGCCGGTGCTCTGCTGTACCTGCTGCACATCTCGCTGCCCGCCCCGATCACCAGCACACTGAGCAGTGTCGGCAATATGATCGGCCCCATGGGAATGCTGCTGGCAGGCATAGCCATTGCGGAAGTGCCCCTGAAAAAGGTTTTCTGCACCCCGCGCAACTATCTGCCGGTGTTTCTGCGTCTGCTGGGTGTTCCGCTGGTCATCGTCCTGCTACTTTGGGCAGTTCAAGCCTCCCACTGGGTCCCGGACGGCAAGCCCATCCTGATGACGGTCTACCTTTCTGCCATTACCCCCGCCTGTGCAACAGTCACCTCCATGGCACAGCTCTATGATCGGGATGCTTCTCATTCCAGCGCGATCTATGTCCTGAGCACACTGCTTTCCATCCTGACCATGCCGCTGATGATCGGGGCGTTTGAGCTGTTGCTCTGAAATACAGAAAAAGGCCGTCCGGCACCGTAGCAGGGCTGCCTTTACAACTACAAGGATGTGTCTCTATGAAACTCAAACAATTCATTCAGCAGGAAACGGTCCTCACCGCAGCCGCTGTGCTGGCCGTCGTCTCCGCCTTCTTTGTTCCGCCGGATGTGCAGTATCTCGGCTACATCGACCTGCGCACGCTGGCGATCCTGTTTTCCCTGATGACGGTCATGGCCGGACTGCGGCGGCAGGGCTTTTTTGATGGACTGGGCCGGGCATTGCTGTCCCGCACCCACAGCACCTTTCAGCTGACGCTGGTACTGGTCGGGCTGTGCTTTTTCGGAAGCATGTTCATCACCAACGATGTTTCCCTGCTGACCTTCGTTCCCTTTACGTTCGTGGTCCTGAGCCGTCTGGGAGCGGATGTCCGCCGCTCCCTTCTGGTCCCGGTGGTCTGTATGCAGACCATTGCGGCAAACCTTGGCAGTATGCTGACCCCCATCGGCAACCCGCAGAACCTCTATCTTTACGGAAAAAGCGGCATGAGCATCGGGGGATTTGTGCTTCTTATGCTGCCCTACACCCTGGTCTCTCTGCTCCTGCTGCTGGCTTGGGCAGCATTGGTCTGCCGGAAAGCCTCTGCCGCCCTCTCCGTGGACGAGCTTGTTTCTTCTTCTGCATCTCAGGGAGATCAGAAGATCATCCTGCTGTATCTGGTCCTGTTTGCCGTTTGCCTGCTGTCCGTGATCCGGGTGCTGCCCTATGGCATTGCCTTTGCCGCTGTACTCGTCTGCGTTCTTTTTGCAGACCCGCACACCTTACGGGCAGTGGACTATTCCCTGCTTTTGACCTTTGTGGCTTTTTTCATCTTCATTGGCAATCTGGGGCGCATTCCGGCCTTTTCCGGCTGGCTGCAGGAGTTTCTGACCGGCCGGGAAGTTCTGGTGGCGGTTCTTGCTTCACAGGTCACCAGTAATGTTCCCGCCGCCCTGCTGCTGTCCGGGTTCACGGCAGAGACACAAGCCCTCATCATCGGTACCAATCTGGGAGGTCTTGGCACTTTGATCGCATCCATGGCCAGTCTTATTTCCTACCGACAGATCGCACGGGAGCTGCCACAGGGGAAGAAGCAGTATTTTGGGCTGTTCACCCTGTCCAACCTGATTTTCCTTGCGATCCTGCTGGGTGTGTGGTTTTTGCTCCGCTGAGCGTGGCCGATGACTTATGGTTTTTCTATAAAGCTAAAAAAGGGAGTTCCGTCACGGACGAAAGTCCGGACAGAGCTCCCTTTGGTTTTATCGTATGCACCAGCGGATAAACAGTTTCGTTTCTTCTTTCTTCATTGCGCCGCCTCTCCTCACACTGTCCCGTTTGCTTTGGTCGGCTCCGGATACTTAATCAGGTCATACAGCTTGCCATATGTGCCAAGATCATGCGTTCCGGCAAGTTCCATACCCAGATGCACATATTTGTCGCACTTGTTTTTTGCATCCGTTTCCAGGATCACCGGCACGCCCAGTCGGTCGCCCTCGGCAAAGGCAAGGTCCAGCACCTTTCGCATATAGCCCTGCCCCTGATACTGCTCCCGCACACAGACAAGTCCAACGAAGATGTAGGGTTTCTTTTCCTTGTCCATGCGGTCCTGCAGGGAGGCCCCGCCCCGCTTGATGGCAATACCAAATTGCAGAAGACGCTTCAGGGTGGAGTTGTGCAGCATTCCGCAGGCGATGGGCCACATGGTCTTGAGGCCCACCTTCTCCTTCGGCAGCTTATAGGCGATATAGCCCTCGCCCCGCTCGCTGGTGGTATGTAGAAAACCGCCCCGCAGTACCCCGCGCACATAAGTGCAGATATAGTTTGCCGTGGCTTCTTTCCCGGAAAAGGCAGCGGACATTCCTGTTTTCTCTTCATAGTCATAATAGCCGAAGGCGTGACCGATACCGTAAATTTCTTCCTCTGTCATCGACTTGACAAGCATCGTGCGCTCCTCCTAATTTATTTTCTTTTTATACCCGCAGTCGCAGTAGGGCCCGCCGGAGGCAAGGGTGTACTGCCGCACAAAGTCGGTCACGCCGCCCGCTTCGCTCATGGTGTAGTCCAGACGGCATAGGGCAGGGGTCAGGTCGTACAGCCCCAGCTCCTTCATCAGCACACAGATGCCGCACTTGGTAAAGCGTCCCTCGTAGCCGCTGCCGTCCGGGTATTCGTAAAATTCCATGTTCCACGAGTAGGGGTTGCGGTCGGCGGCTTTCAGGGCGGCTGTGGCTTTCATAGCGGCAATGTCCTTTGGGGTAAACTTGCTTTTTCCGCTCTTGCGGCAGAACCACTGCATGGGCTTTGTCATCATGGATCTTGCGTAGTAATCCGTCAGCCTGTCCACCTCTGGGCGTTGCGGCATGGAGAGAATGAACGCGCCGACCATGGCGCAGTTGACAAGATTCATTTTGAAAAGGTCGGCCTTTTCAAACTCCGGCAGCCTGCGAATGATCTGCCGGTATTGCGGCTTTGCCTTTTTCGTGATGGCTTTTGCGGTAGCTGCATCATAGCCCAGCACAGCGGTCAGCTGCTTTTGAAAGGAGCCTGAAAACAGCACCCACATTCCAAAGGGCATTCCGGCATATCTCATTGTCTGTCTCCAAATCCGATCTTCACGATCTGCATTTTCATCCCGTTGTCCCCGACCTTGGCGAGAAACCGAAAAAAGCTGCTGACGGAAGGGTCTCTCAAATCGTTGTAACCCAGCATATAGCCCCGGCTGGACACTTGCAAACGGCTGTCCCATGGGGAAAGCTCGCTTTTCGCATCCGAAACTGCGAAATATGCCCCCACATCCTTGATTTTCGCCGTCCTGAGCCACGTTTTGGCGATCATCTTTACCGCCGTGCGGTTGGCGGCATCGAACACCAGCACCCCGCCGGGGAAAGCGTCCGCCATCCCCTGCACCAGTTCCCGAACCTGCTCCGTCAGGAAGTAATAGAACACCCCGGAGGCAAAGAACACCGCCCCGCCGGAGGCATCGATCTTGTCAAACCATGCGGGGTCTTTCAGGTCGCAGGGGATGTTTTGCTCCCGCTCCCCGGCGGGCAGAAGCTGCTGCCGCAAGGCAATCACATCCGGGAAGTCCAGATTGTAGATTTTACAGCTGCCGTTGTCACAGGCTCTGCCGGTGTTGTCCAGCCCGCAGCCCAGATTGACCACCGCTGCACAGGGGTGCGTTTTCAGGTATGCCCGTACCTCCCACGCAAGATCATTTTGCCGCATGGCGACCTCCAGCGCACCGAACCGCTGCATCAGACTGCGGGAGTTTTTCTCCGCCCCTGAAAAATCGTAGTCGATCTGGTCGAGCAGACGAACCGCGGTTTCATCCCGGTAAAGGTTCGGGTACAGCTCCGTACACAGCTTCCGGGAATACAGCGGGAGGATCAGCGTCTCCTGCACGGTGTTTTTCTCGATTTTGTATTTCATATCGGGTCCTCTCACTTTCTGATAAACGGCAGCTTCGGCATACCGTCCTGCTCAGCGATAAATGCCAGCATTTCAGCAAAGCCCTTCGGATCACGAATCTGATATTGCATGTGATCGTATCCCTCAAATACGGGGTAATTGCCGCAGGGATAGGCTTCTATCACCGCCTGACGGTATTTGAAATGATCTTCTATGCTGCCAAACTCGAAATAGAGATGCTTTTGCAGTTCTTCGGAAAGTGCTGGAAAGGGTTTATCCTCCAGGCTGTCCAGAATCTGTCGCCGCAAATTTGTGTAGGTCAGATTTTTCCCTGCGGCTATAAAATACGGCTTTATGGAATCATCGTCACACCACAGGATCTTTTTCAATGTGCCGCCCTTTGACCAGTACAGGTTCTTGATGGCCAGATACAGAAACGGTGTCATCATGCGGCGCGTACCTTTTCTGATTTGTGCAAACTGCCCGCCGTCAAAGAAAATATGTCCGATGGGCAGCTTCGTGCCTGTCAAAAACGCCATGGCAAGGTCAGCACCAATCGAAGAAGCCACAACCAGTTCAAGGCGTTCCACCCCCTGCGATTTCAGGTATTCTTCCACCTGACGAACCTCGTCCGCCTTGCTGACATATTTCTGCCCTTTGCAGTACACGGTGGAGGTAGGTAAAATGCAGAAATACCGATCCTGTAAATAGTTTGCAACCGGTTCGCTGCTCTCCCCCGTCACACCCATAGCATGAAAGAACAGCACCGCAGGATGATTCCTGTTGCCATAAGTTTGAAACATCATTGATATCGCCTCAGCTTTCCATAAGAAACATCATAATTCTCGCAAGTACCGCCGCTATGACTGCCATGCCCACCGTGCCAAATAGCCACTTTTTCTGCTTGTCTTTGGCAGTAATGTAGGGCTTCAGATCCTCTGTTCCGGGGATCGTCCATGCGTTCGTGTGCCCCACCCAGTAGCCATCGATCAAAAAGCGGTCAATGAGATTCATAACGGACAAGATGACAAGCAGCTGCCAGAAGCCCGCCGCAAAGCTGCGCGCACCGTTTATCCCATAGACACAGACCAGCACATAGCTGATATAGCCGGGGACGCAGACGGCTTTGAAAAATAGAGAATTGCGCTTGATTTTCTCGTGTGTTGTAAGTCCCAGCTTCACGCACCGCTGCTGCACCGCCGGGCTGTAAAGATGCACCATCCCAACAGCCCCTTTGCAGATGCCCACAGCACAGACAAGAACCAGCAAAGCCCCCAGCCCAAGACCTTCCAGAATCACCTGTAAAAGCATTACTTATTCCTCCTGTATCCGTTTTCATCCCGGTATTCGGGATGTTCCTTTACGTATGGATCCTTATCGCCGCAGATGGTATAGTCGCATCGGCAGCCGTCCACACAGGTGGTCGTCCGCACGAGCTTGGCATGGAGCAGTTCCATGGACGCATAGTCCACATTGCACAGGGCGGGCATAATGTCCGCAAATCCGAACCGCTTGGCAAATTCCGCCGCCGGACACGCCGTAAATTCATAATAGATGGGCTTGCTGTTTTCGTAAGGCGTAACATCCATCTCGTAATCGTGCCATGCGTCACAGCGCTTTTGGGCGGTGGTGAATGCCCGGTACATCAGCTTTTTCCAGAACGGCTTATTGATGTCAACAAAGCGCAGCTTCCGGAAGGACGGCAGGATCAGATTTTCTTCGATCTCTTCCATTTCGCGGAATGTGACCACATCCCGGCACACATCGTAAAAGCACATGATGGCGATGCAGTCGTAGGTGCCGCCTACGCCGTTGTGAAAATTCTTTTTACCGCCGAGGTCGGTGCGCCACTTGGAAAGAAGCTCTGCGTATCTCAGCTGCACCTGCTCCCAGACCGCCTCACGCTCCACCTCCGGATAGTGCAGAGTGATTTTCGCCAGAATTTCCTTTTTGCAGGGTTTGGAATATAGCACATGGCAGTTACGGTCAATTTGTAATTCGCTGTCCTTCATCTTCCCACGCCTTTCAGAAAACCGCTCTTTGCATTTTCTTCGGTGTCGTCCGATTCGTCGTAGGCATCATAGGGTGCCGATGGGTCGTGTACTCGCTTTTTGAATGGTGAACAGCTCTTGTCTTTGTGGGCAAACGCAAAGGCAAAATTGTCCGTCCAGCCGGTGTGGCCGGTAATAAACAGCGGATGCAGTCCGCGTTTTTTCAGCTTTTTCTCCAGCAGTGCCAGAGACTTCACTGCCAGCTTGTTATCCTCTGCCAGCGCAGAAATAAAGCTGTAGCCGCCGTCCGCGCCGAACCAGATAGTATCGCCGGTAAAAAGGTATTTATCGTCAATGAGGTAGACCATATGTCCCCATGTATGACCGGAAACCAGAAAACATTCGATCCTGACGCCGTCAATATCAAAGACCTCTCCATCGTGAAGCAGCTGCTTTTCGTTGTAGATGGTCACTTGCGGCAGCTTATAGAGATGATAAATAACCTTGCGGCGTGCTTCTCCGATCAGATACCGGTTCTCGATCTCGCCGATGTACAGCTTCGCATTCCGGAACAGCCCCGGACTGTCTGCTTCCACCGCACCCACATGGTCGGTGTCCTGATGGGTGATAAGGATATGGTGTATCGACTTCGGATCAATCCCAAGCCAGCCCATTTTTTCGGCAAGGCGGTCGTAGTTATATCCCGCATCGACCATAATGGTCGTATCGCCTTTGCGGTAGAAGAAGATGTTCGCCACCCATTCGCGCACGCAGGCAACATTCTCGTCGATCCAGCCGGTGTTCAAAGGCTTGAAGATTTCCTTGCCCCGGTACATCCAGCTCATTGCTTTTCTTTGAAATTCCGTTGCCTTTTTCGACATGATCGCACCTCATTTCTGTGCCGTAACGCAAAGCCAGCCCTTTTTATTTTTGTGGCTTTGGATCTGACAAAATCCTGCTTGTTCCAGATACCCTTTCAGTGCAGTATCCGTATAGATGGTCATGCCATCGATGATCTGCGTCCATTTGTCGTCTTTTGTCGTTTCGCCGTTTGCTTCGTTACAGATGAAAAAGATTCCGCCGGGCTTCAGCACTCGATAAACCTCTCTGAAATTCTGTGCAAGCTCCGGCCAGAAGTAGACCGTTTCAAAGGCGGTCACCACATCAAACTGCTCCGCTTCAAACGGCAGCTCTGCCACACTTGCCTGTTGCACGGTACACCGTCCTGCCGCAATGGCTCTGGCATTGACTTTTCGCGCTTTTTCCACGCTGACGGCTGAGTAGTCGATGCCCTGCACCTTGCCGTTGGGGCACAGTTTCAACAGCGTTTTAATGTTCGCTCCACCGCCGCAGCCGCAGTCCAGCACCATGGCATCCGGGGCAGGCTGCAAAAATTGAAGTCCCCACGCTGCCATTGCGCTGTGTCCGAAGTTCATCATGGCAACCATGATCTTCCCGCCAAGGCCTACGGGCTTTCGGGTGTTTTCAAAAAAGGACATAACGCCACCCTCTTTCTGTTTACCGTTCACAATGCAATACTTTTTACCAGATGCGCCCACTGCTCCGGGTGACAGGCCAGCAGTTCCTCGTGCTGCAAGTTCTGCTCATGGAGAACAGGATGTGCAAAATGCTGCTGATACCGGGCACGATATTTTGCGCCCATTCTCAGGGCGTAAAAAATATGGATCTCGGTACCGGGCACATAGATCTTATCCGGCAGCGGGGTAATAAGATCGGAGTAGAACTGATTTTTACAGCTCTGCATGGTCACATAAGGGCGGGCATCGCCAAACATTTTCAGAAAAGCCTTGACATAATCCCCCGACTCTTTAGCACACTTGTCCAGACGCTTTTGGAGAAATTTCGCCTTAATCTTTCCGTCCCGCACCACAGGGTAGATCAACGGCAGCAGAAAATCCGTCTGCAAGCTTGCCGTCAGCGGCGACGCCTGATCCAAATCGGAGCTACCCAGAATGCCGTAGTCCATGTGGATGTTCTGCCGCGCCGCCAGCAGCCCCACAAACGAGCCGCCCAGAGAGCAGCCGTAGGCCCCGCCCGGATGCGACCGCTGCAGTGGGTCTTGAGGTAGGCCTCGATCTTTTCGGTCTCCTCCAGCATGGTGGGAAATTCGGTCTGTTCAGTCTCATCAAAGCCATCGTAGCTGACGCACAGCACCCGGAAGCTGTCAGCCAGAAGCGGGATCACGGCACCGAAATTGCTTTTCCAATGGCAACAGGTGCCCGGCAGCAGCAACAGCACCGGGGCATCCTCTGCACCAAAATGGTAGATCTTCATCCTGATACGCTCCTTCTCTATTTATTTTCCACCTGTAAATAGAACAGATATATTTCTTCGTATAGGGCAGAGTTATGAGTTAGGTAAAGCTAACTTTCTGTTCTATAAAAAGCCGCTTCTCAGCGGTCCTTCTGCCAAAATAATACGCCCTGCCGTCTCCTCTGTCAAGGAGTTTAGGCATTTTCGGAGATTTTGAAAAAGATTTCGCTTTCGGGAACCCCCAACCGTCACCCCAGTGCCACATCCAGCACCATCATCACGCTGAAGCCAACCGCAAAAAACACCGTTCCAACGTTGGAGTGCTGCCCCTGCGACATTTCCGGGATCAGTTCCTCCACCACAACATACAGCATGGCTCCGGCAGCAAAGCTGAGCAGATAGGGCAACGCGGGCACCACGATGCCTGCCGCCAGAATCG
>ONZW01000141.1_pt1 | contig 69423 bp, 65 predicted proteins | sample 1671071 | NCBI WGS metagenome assembly ONZW01 (sample SAMN06348119, study PRJEB24527) | human gut metagenome | biome: human gut; feature: ankylosing spondylitis patient; material: feces | host: Homo sapiens | place: China | collected 2015-10
ATCGAAGAGCGAACTGAGAAGCAATGTACAGGTTTGTATAGCTTCCAGATAACGGTTCTCAGGTTTTAGTTGATTCTCCCTCTTTCATATCCGGTGCAAAATGTTATTTGCATTCAATAGAATGCGTAAACAATTTTTCGGCAATAAATCTCTGTTGAGCTCAGAAAGTCTTGTTCTCCTGTTCTGACTAGCCGAATTTTCGACGTCTATTCATTGATTTTAACCGTTGACACTTTCACCTTGCGTATGTCTCTCTGCTATTCCATTAGTGCATCGGATTTTTCGCTCCTCGCAATCTTCTCGAAACACGGTAGAAATTCTTGTTTGCTTTCCAAGAGTTATTTATTGAGTCCGACAAGAATAAATTCTCTGCTTTTGGTGAGTTAAGGAAATTACTTAGAAAAAATCAAAAAATTTAAGCTTGAACTGAAGTTTTAGCCGATTCTTTTAGACATAATGTCATGTTGGAGTTCGACACCACCCGTCGAACAAAAATTTTGTTCATAGCCTCGTTAATGAAGAGTTTATAAAGTCATGGAAACTATCCTGAAATCCCTCCCGGTCGGTGAAAAAGTCGGTATTGCTTTCTCCGGCGGTCTTGACACCAGCACAGCTTTGCTCTGGATGAAAAAGAAAGGCGCTTTCCCTTGCGCTTACACTGCTAACCTTGGTCAGCCTGATGAGGACGATTACGAGGCAATTCCTCGAAAGGCTATGGACTTCGGTGCTTCGATCGCCCGCTTGGTTGACTGCCGTGAACAGTTAGTCGCCGAAGGCATCGCTGCTATTCAAAGCAACGCTTTCCACATCACAACCGGCGGTGTCACTTACTTCAACACCACTCCGCTCGGACGTGCCGTTACCGGCACCATGCTCGTCAACGCAATGCGCGAAGACGGCGTCAATATTTGGGGCGACGGCTCTACCTACAAAGGAAACGATATCGAACGTTTCTACCGTTACGGCTTAGTCGCCAATCCCGACCTCAAGATTTACAAGCCCTGGCTTGACGTTGAGTTCATCACAGAACTCGGCGGCCGTGCTGAAATGAGCCAGTTCCTGGCTGACAACGGTTTCGGCTACAAGATGAGCAAGGAAAAGGCTTATTCCACTGACTCCAACATGCTCGGTGCTACCCACGAAGCCAAAGACCTCGAACACCTTGACAGCAGCATGAAGATCGTTGAACCGATCATGGGTGTTCCGTTCTGGAAAGAAGACGTCGACATCAAGCCTGAGAAAGTCACCGTTCGTTTCGAAGAGGGCATTCCTGTTGCTCTTAACGGCAAGGAATACGACGACAAGGTTGAACTGATGCTCGAAGCCAACCGCATCGGCGGCCGTCACGGTCTCGGCATGAGCGACCAGATCGAAAACCGTATTATCGAAGCCAAGAGCCGCGGTATTTACGAAGCCCCGGGAATGGCATTGCTCCATATCGCCTTCCAACGTCTCGTGACCGGTATCCACAACGAAGACACAATCGAACAGTGGAGAATCAACGGCATCAAACTCGGCCGTCTGCTTTATCAGGGCCGCTGGTTTGATCCGCAGGCCATCATGCTCCGCGAAACCGCTCAGCGCTGGGTTGCTCGTGCAATCACCGGTGAAGTCGATATCGAACTTCGCCGCGGCAATGACTACACGATCCTCGATACACGTTCTCCCAACCTGACATACGAACCGGAACGCCTGACAATGGAAAAGGGCGACTCCATGTTCACAGCTTCCGACCGTATCGGCCAGCTGACCATGCGCAACCTCGACATCGTCGATACACGCAACAAGCTCGGCATCTACTCCAAGGCCGGTCTTATCGGCGGCAGCTCCAGCTCTATGCCTCTCCTTAAAGGTACAAAAGACAACGACTAATCTCGTTTCTTTGAATTGAAACAATCCTTCCTGAGTTTTTCTTGGGAAGGATTTTTTATGCTGCTTTTCTCTAGAAATACCGTAAAAGGATTACGGAAGAATTCTAAGAAGGAAAGTACCCACCACCACACCAAAACAGGACGGCTATAACCTTCAAAAGGTGGGTTAAGTAGGCGCAGCTTGCCTTCTTGCACAACATGTTTTAATAATTAACGTGTTCGTGGTTGAGAGTAGATTTGTTTGAGTTTTGGTTTTTGTTCTAATTTTTGAGTTGCTGATCAAAAATGTCTGTTCGTCAAAGAATTAAATCCACAGCCATTTTCAAAGGACTCCTCGCCGGATTTATTTTTATTTCCGCAGCCTCGTTCGCCGCTGAAAAGACAGAAATCAAAGTCGGTGTCATTGATTCTTTTAACCCGGAATTCAGCACCCAAACCCTCGAACCCACACTCAAGTTTTTGAACTCGAAGCTGCCTGCTTACCGGTTTGTTCCTGTTTCGCTCAATTCCGTCAATCCTGACAAAGAGCTCAAAAACAATCCCGTCGACTTTCTGATTAGCTCTGCGGGCACGTTTCATGAACTGAGCCTGTCTCAAGGCATTGTTCACGTCGCTACGCGCAAGACAATTCTTTCCGACGATCCTTCGGCATCGGAGGCGGGCGCTTTTGTGACACTTGCCAAAAGAGAGGATCTCAAGGAATTGAGAGACCTGAAAGAATAGGTTGTTGCAGCGTCTCAGCCTAATTCCTTTGACGGTTGGCTTGTCGCGCAGCATGAGATTTTCAAAAACGGTCTTGATCCAGAGAACTTCTTTAAGAGTTCCGTTTTTACGCACTTCCAGTTTCCGGACTCTTTAATGCTCCTCATTCAAGGTGAAGCAGATGTCGCGATTTTGTCTGCGTGTGTTCTGGAACAGCTTTCTAATGAAGGGCTCATTGAGGCTTCCGATTTCAAAGTCCTAGCTCAGAAACCCCAAGGTGTTCTTAGATGTGCAAGAAGTACCGACCTTTACCCGGGCATTGTTTTTGCGGCACGAGAAGATATCCCGCCGAAACTCAATTGGGAAGTGACATCGGCTTTGATGTCCATGCCGCCGACAAACGACTATGAATGGACAATCGCCAGTCGGTTCTCTAAAGTCGATGAACTTTACAGAGATCTTCAGCTAGGACCATATCAATATTTGAAAGATTGGAGTCCGGCCGGAATCTTAAAGCGTTTCAAAACAGAGATCTTGTTGGCAAGCGGCTTACTGCTTCTTCTAATCCTCAATTCTTTGTACTTGCGGCGCACTGTCGCTAAACGAACACTTCAGGTAAGAAGAACGCTCAATCGCCAAATCAAGCTGGAAAAAGAATACAAAGAATCACGAAACCGCTTGGCCCAAATGGAAAAATTCGGCGTCATCAACCAGATGTCCGGAATGCTTGCTCACGAAGTCCAGCAGCCGCTGATGGCGATTAATAATTATCTGGCAGGGCTTCGCGTATATCTGAATTCAAAAGGTTATTCCGATGCAGTGACTGAAAGAGCCATCGGTTCGTTAGAACATAACAGCGAACGGATCGGTAGCATCGTCACTCGTGTCAGAGGATATGCAAAGCAAAAGAAGGGCGAGATGAAGAGCTGCGACTTGACCGCAATTGCTTTGAGCGCCCTTAATGTATTGAAAGCCTTGAAATTCGAACATGTCGAGGTCACCTCGGATTTGCCGCCTCAGGCTAAAGTCGTCGGGGATCCTCTGGAACTTGAACTGCTCATCATTAACTTACTAAAAAACGCCTGCAGCGCGGTAGAGAAACAACCCAAGCCCAAAGTTGATTTGAAAATCGAAAGCCTCGATGACAAGCATTGGTGTTTGAGTGTTTCAGACAACAGACCGACACTTGATGACAAATCCTTTGCCAGACTGAAGACACTCGGTGACAGTGTCAAACCTGAAGGGATGGGTATCGGTCTTTCGATCGTCCGAGGCATCGCAGACAAACACGGAGCGGAATTGGAATTCATAAGACTGCCGAAAGGCGGCATCTGCAGCCGTGCCGTAATTGACAAGGAGGTTTAGACATGACAACACCGTTGGTTCGTATTGTGGATGATGATGCGGATGCACGATCTTCTTCTTCATTTTTCCTGAGCATGATGGGACTCGAAATCAAAGAGTACGAAAGCGCTCAGCGATTCCTGGATGAGGACGATATGAATCGCCCGGGATGCATCATCTTGGATGTACGCATGCCGGACATGACCGGAATGGAACTTCAAGTCAAGCTGAACCAAAAGAACTGTTGGCTGCCGATCATCTTTCTTTCCGGACACGGTGAACTGGATATGGCAGTGCATGCGCTAAAACGCGGTGCTTCGGATTTTCTTCAGAAATCCGCGAAACCTGAACGGTTGCTTGCCGCAGTGAAGAAAGCGGTAACGGCGAGCATGGAAGAATTTGAATCCGATTCCGAGATTGAAACGCTCCGCAAAATTTATGACTCTCTGACACCTCGAGAAAAAGAAGTCGCCCTCGGTGTCTCCAAAGGAGAGCTCAATAAAGTCATCGGCTACAACTTAGGTATCAGCGAGCGGACCGTGAAGATGCACCGAGCCAACCTCTGCACAAAACTCAATGTGACCAACGCTGTCGAGATGGCAGCGTTCTTACGCAAAATCGGAGTGTTAGATGCGTAGAAGAAACTTTTCGGCCAGTTTAACTTTATTTGCAATATTACCGTCCTCAGTATTTGCAGAGACAGGTGACGAAACTAAATTCGATCTGATCATCATAGGCATAGGTGCAGCCGGCTTATCCACGGCCGTTTCTGCCGCTCAAAACGGCGTCAAAAATATTCTTCTCATCGACAAAGCGGCTTTTGTCGGCGGACATTCCGCACTTTCCGAGGGATCCGTCAACGCCGTAGTTCCGGAACTTCAGATGAAGCAGGGCATCAAAGACAGTCCCGAATTTTGGCAGCGCCAAATCATGGAGACGGGAGAATTCCAAAGCGATCCCGTGCTCGTCAATACACTTGTCAACAACGCACAATCAACGCTTCATTGGCTCCGAGAAATCGGTATTCCTTTTGATGACCAGGTTTTTGAAGCCTGGGGCGGAAAGTTCCAGCGTGCGCATTCCGCAGGCCAAAAACGAAGCGGCATGACCTATGTTCGGATCATGAACGACAAAGCCCGTTCTCTAAGTGTGAAAGTGAGACTCAGAACAGAGGCGGTGAACTTGTTAGAGAAAGACGGGCAGGTTATGGGTGTGAGGGTTAAAGATCGAAACGGCAAGCTGACGGATTTAGAGGCTAAAGATGTTGTCATCGCAACCGGAGGCTTCACCGCCAATGTCGCTATGCGTCTGAAATACGACAGCCGTTTGGACGCATCTCTCTTTACGACGGCTAATCAGACAGGAAGAGGCTTTGACGGATCTACCGGCGACGGAATTCTCATGGCCGAAAAGTTGGGCGCTCAAACCGTCGACATGGATGCCATCCAGCTTATTCCACTGAGAGGCGGCAGACTGCTGAACTATGTAGGTGGCGATATTTATGTCGACAGCGAAGGAAAACGTTTTATCGACGAAAGCAAAGGAGTGAAGGCAATCGCTGAGGCTTACTTGAATTTACCGGACCGAGTGTTTTGGGTGATCACGGATTCTCAGTCGCAAAAGAGTCTGGACTTAGACGCCAAACTTCTTGCGGGCTCGGTTCATATAGCTGATTCGGTCTCCGAAATGGCAAAGAAAATGCATGTCAGCGCAAAGGTGCTTCAAGAAACTTTGGATCGTTATAACCGTTTTGTGGAGCAAGGCGAAGATAAAGATTTCGGCAAGAAGATATTTACCCAGAAAATTGAAAAACCGCCTTTTTATTTCGGATGAGAGCAGTTTGATATTCACTACAGCTGCGGTGGTTTAAAAATTAATAAGACTTGTCAAGTTATCGGAAAAGCTGACAAACCGATCCCAAATCTTTATGCCGTTGGTGAAGTCACAGGAGGCATTCACGGAAGGGATCGTTTAGGCGGAGACTCTCTTATTTCCTGCTTTGTTTTTGGAAAGATTGCAGGAGAAGAAATCGCGAAGAAACAGAAGAGCTGCCAATAATAAACATACGATTTCAAAGGAGAAAGTTAATCACTTAACTTTCTCCTGGAAATATTAACCCCTCAAAATAAAATAGATACCAATATTATTTATTCATCAAAAATCACCGAGAAAAATTTGGTCAATCTAAATAAAATTCCATTCTTTTAGTAGTTTTAAAAATTCTTCAATGTCCTTGAAAACTTCTGCAATAAGATTATATTTTCTCTATACAAAATTTTAGAATCGATATTTTTAAGATAAAGAAGAATTCCTTATTCTTTAGAGAAGTTTTCGTCCATCTCCTTCTTTTCCAATAATCTCATTTTCTATTTGAGATTTCCGGGATATTTTTCTAGAACTTATTATCTTCCCAACAGCATTAGAGACTTTTGGGTTTATATTTTCTAAGAGACCGTCCCATTGTCTTCGTCCAATTCTACGGTCAACAGCTCGTAAAATATCCGCGATACCCCATTCGTCTTTTAAGGCTATGGCAGTCTCCCTGTCTGCGTTGAGATATTCTGCAATCAAATCTGAAAGACTGCTAGCCGAGATCTGTAGACCAGGTACATTTCTTCATGACTAAGACCTTCTGTGTAATTTCTTGGCCAGTCCCAAATAATTTCACTATGTAGCATCAGAAAATATCTCGGACAAACAGTATCTACATGTCCGGGAATTCGGTATATCGCACAATGAAACTGCAAACGAATATTCGGGGCGAAGATTTCCTGAAGTCGGTGTTGTAATTTTGACCATCGTCTTGGCATTTTCTTCTCCTTATCCTATGCCAATACGATATCGCCTCCTGCGTTAATATATGGCGCAAAAAGAGGAGGAAAGTCGCCAATAGATAAACTCAATCAATATCATTCAAAAATACATGTTGATTTCTGCGTTTAAATAGAAATAAAGGAGTTTAAATATACCAAAAAACAAATTTGGTTCTAATATTCTATTTGTTGGACTTTTATTTTACCCTTTAAAATTTAGATAAATTAAATAAATAAAATTAACTATTTTTTATAAAAAAAGAGGCCGCTATAGCCTCAATTTCTTTGTGAGAAAATTACAACGCTTTAATAGTTTCAATAAGCTTATCTACGCTTTCTTTCGGCGTTGCCCAACTAGTGCAAAAACGAACTAAGAATTCCTCTTGCCCGGCATCGCCCTCGCATTCAAATGCATAATCTTTAGAAAGTTTATCTTTTGCTTCACGGGGCAAGAATAAAAATTGCTGGTTAGTAGGTGAGTCCACTAAAAAGCGACAACCTTTTTCTTTGAATGCGTCTTTAATTCTCATTGCCTGATCAACAGCGTGTTTTCCCATTTCTTCGTAAAGACCATCCGTAAATAAGGCTTCGAATTGAACGCCGAGAAGGCGCCCTTTAGCGAGCATGGCGCAATTTTGTTTAATCATGCTTCGGAAGTTTGCGTCCAAGCCGTTTCCTCTCAGGAATACAATCGCTTCTCCCATCAAAATACCGACCTTTGTTCCGCCGATATAGAAAACATCGGTCAAACGGTCAATATCTTCTAATGTAACGTCGTTGCCAGGGCTTTGTAAGCCGTAGCCAAGACGAGCGCCGTCAAGATAAAGCGGAATCACAAATTCCCGGCAAACTTCTGACAGTGCTTGAAGTTCCGATTTGGAATAGACAGTGCCTAATTCAGTGGGCGAAGAAATGTAGACCATGCCGGGTTGGACAACATGCTCATGTGTCGGATCCGCCCAGTAACTTTCTAGATAGTCTCTGAGGGTATCGGCAGAGAGTTTTCCGTCTTTTCCATCCAAACCAATGACTTTATGCCCTGTCGCTTCAACGGCACCGGCCTCATGAACATTGATGTGACCGCTCTTGCAGCAGACGCATCCTTGATAGGGTCTCAAAAGCGATGCAATAACGGTTACGTTGGCAGGAGTTCCGCCGGTAACAAAATAAACATTGGCCAAAGGGTCTTCACAAGCTTCTTGTATAAGTTCCTGAGCGTGAGCACAGTGTCCGTCAACACCGTAGCCGGGGGTCTGTTCAAAATTCGTCTTAACCAAAGCTTCTAATACTTTGGGATGGGCGCCTTCGGCGTAGTCGCATTCAAATCGGATCATTTTTTGGAATGAAATGGTTGAGGAATTGTTGAAATAATAGGACAAAAAAGCGGGGCCTGAGCCCCGCGAATCATTGCTTTGTTATTCCGCCTGGTCTTTCAGGAAGTTAATCAGAAGGGGAACAGGACGGCCGGTTGATCCTTTTTCTTTTCCGCTCTTATTGGCAACACCTGCGATATCTAAGTGAGCCCACGGGGTATCACCGACAAATTCTTCCAAGAAGGCTGCGGCCGTGCAGGCACCTGCGCCGCGAGAGTCGCTGATATTGGCGAGATCGGCAAAATTGCTCTTCAAAGCCTTGGTAAAGGAAATATCCAGAGGCATTCTCCAAACCGGATCCATTGCGGTATCACCTGCCATCATGAGAGACATTGCCAATTCTTCATCGTTAGAGAATAAGCCTGCAATATCGTTGCCCAGAGCAACAACGCATGCGCCGGTCAATGTGGCGGCATCGACAACGCACTTCGGCTTGAACTTATCAATGGTGTATGCGAGAACATCGCACAGAACCAAACGACCTTCGGCATCGGTGTTCAGAACTTCAACGGTCTTCCCGGCATAGCTCTTCAAGATGTCACCGGGTTTAGTGGCAGAACTTCCGGGCATATTTTCCGTAAAGCCGACTGCAGCAACGATGTTCACCGGCAGCTTCATGGCTGCTGCGGTTGCGATAGAAGCGATCATGGCCGCAGCGCCGCACATGTCGTACTTCATTTCGTCCATTCCCTTAGCAGGTTTCAAAGAAATGCCGCCGGAGTCGAATGTCAATCCTTTACCGACCAAAGCGACGGGCGCGTCGTCCTTCTTTCCGCCGTGGTATTCGATGACCACCATGCGAGGTTTCTGGTGAGAGCCCTTAGCAACGCCAAGCAGGCATCCCATGCCCAGTTTTTCCATGGCTTTTTCGTCGAAGACAGTTACGTCAAGGCCAAGAGAGCCGGCCAACTTCATGCATTCTTCAGCCATAAACTTCGGTGTGCAGAGATTCGCCGGCATATCCCCGTACTGCTTAGCCATCTGAACGCCAACCCCGACAGATACACCTTCGGCATAGGCTTTTTCTATGTCCTTGTTTTCATCCGGGACATAGAGATCAATGTTCTTAGGCTTCTTCCAGTTAATGTCAAAAGTTTTGTAATTCTTAGGACGATCAAGAGCAGTGCAGGCAATAAAACCGGACTGTTCGGCAATCCATTCAGGAACTTCATCCGGCAGCCACTCAAGGGTGGTCAGGACGACTTCTTTGCCAAGGTAAGCATTATCGATGCCGAGTTTCAAAACGCGCTGAAAGTCTCTGGCCTTGCATTTTCCTAAGCCGACAAACACAACGCGTTCGGCTTTGCATCCCGGAAAATCACGGAAAACTGCAACCTTGCCGACGCAGGGATGAATGTCTCCGGCCTCAATCCAGCGAGAGACAGCTCCTTCGGAAGCCTTATCGAGCGCTTCAGCTGTCGGAGTAAGACCGCCGGCAGGAATTCCGACAACCAGAGCTCCGCATTCGAGCTTTAAAACATCACCGCTAACCATTGAAAATTTCATATTTTTTGTTCCTTATGATTCGCAAACAATTTTTCAATTATAGGAAGGCTAGGGTTCGTTGATGAAATATTGAGAGCATTTCAGGAACTTAACTTAGATGAAATTCGCCGGAACTTCCTCAGCGAGAAAGTGCCGGCGATAGAAAAAAGATAACTGTTTAGATTAGGCAGTTTTTGATTGCGAGGTCTTTGCCTTTTCCCTCAAGAATTTATTTTCCCGACGAACGAAGTAACTCGACATCAATCCGGAGAAAACAATAATCAGCATTCCGCAAATAACAGGGAAGGTTGCCGGTTCGAGGAAAAGGATTTCTCCCAAAATCGTTGAGAAAAGAATGACTGTGTACTGAAGAGAACTCGACAGAACCAGATTGCCCCTGGAGAAAGCTCTGGTCAGACAGAATTGACCGCCGGTCGCACAGATACAAAGTCCCAAAATGTATAAGGCGCCCTTAACGCTCCAGGGATGGAAGCCGCCGGTGAGGAATGTTCCGATGAGGCCGCAAATCGCACCGACCAGAACAAGGTAAAAAATAATTCGTGTTTCCGGCTCATGAAGCATGCCGAGTTTCTTAACAAATGTTGTGGCATTTGCAGTGAAGAAGCCCGCGGCTAAACCCACTACAGCGGCATAGTATTCGTGCGGTCCGATGGTTGGTCCGAGCATGATCACGACGCCGATAAAACCGAAAAGCACCATCGCCATCAGTCCCCAGTTCACCCGAGCGTGATGGAGCAGGGAGGTCGTCAGAATGTAGGCTCCGACAAACAGCGGCGAGGTGTAATTCAATGTCATCGCCAGCCCGATATTCAGATGAGAGACGGAATAAATGCCGCAGATGATTGAAAGGGTGCCGCACATCGAGCGAATCAGATGCTGCCAGGGATGCGTGGTGGAAAGCGTAATGCCGCTGAAACGCATAACGCCGTAAAAGAGTACAACGCCGAAAATTGATCTGAAAAAGAGGATTTCCCAGCTTCCGATGCCTTCAAAACCGGAATATTTCACGAACACGGCATAAAAGGCATAAAACAATGCCGCAACAACCATCCACAGAGACTGCACGGACCATCCTCCTAAAAAAGAATATCTTAGTCGTCAAATCTTTCGCATAGAAAACTGTGGATCACGATATTTTCCCCTACGACCTTTCGATCACTATTTTTATCAGGGGAAAGGAGCAATTTTTTGACTAAACTTTCTTGAATATTTACTGATTCAAAAAAGCCATGCAACAAGAACTCAAATCGCTTTTTGCCGAAATTGTCGGCCTCAATAACGTCATTGATGATCCGGCTCTTTTCGGACCTTACACGGATGATTTCACAGACCACTACGTCTCAAAGCCTTTGGCTGTCGTCCGCCCCTCTACCACCGAACAAGTTTCAAAGATCGTCAAACTTTGCGCTCAATACAACGTTCCCATTGTCACCCAAGGCGGCAATACAAGTCTGACAGGCGCAGCGACAACTTATCGACCGGATGCTGAAATCGTCCTGTCCATGACAAAAATGAAAAACGTCATCGACGCGGACCCCCTTTCAGACACGTTAACCGTTCAAGCCGGAATGACATTGGCCGAAGTGCATGAAGCTGCAGAAAGTGTTAATCGTTTCTTCCCGCTGTCTTTTGCGGCAGAAGGCAACGCAACCATCGGCGGCTGCTGTGCCTGTAATGCCGGCGGAGTGGCCGTACTGCGTTACGGAACAACACGCGACTTGGTTCTCGGCGTTGAAGTCGTCCTTCCCGACGGCCGCATTTACAACGGTTTAAGACGTCTTCGTAAGGACAACACCGGATACGATTTCAAAGACTTATTCTTGGGCAGCGAAGGGACGATCGGCATTATTACTGCTGTAGTTCTGAAACTCTTCCCGGCTGCGAAAGAAAAAGAAACCGCTTTCTGCTGTCTGAACAGTATTCAGGATGCCGGGAAGCTTCTGAACCGATTCAAGATGAAAGCCGGTTCTTCTCTGACAGCTTTTGAATTGATCAGCGATTTGCCGATCGGGCGGGTCAAAAAGTACCTGCCTGATATCGAAGTGCCTCCGCTCAGCGACTCTCCCTGGAAAGTGCTGGTTGAACTTTCCCTGGAAAAGAAGCCTCAGGAAAGCATGATGGAACACATCTTGGAAGGTGCGTTTGAAGACGGAGAAATCACCGATGCCGCCATTGCCAGCTCTCTGCAGGACTCCCATACGTTCTGGCATGTTCGCGAATCAATCCCTCTGGCCGACAGAACGGCCGGCGGCAGTATCCATAGCGATGTCAGCCTCCCCATTTCTTTAATCCCTGAGTTCGTCGAAGAAACAAGCGCAATGCTTTTATCCGCTTATCCCTGGCTCGGGCTTTCCATCTATGGGCACTTGGGCGACGGAAACCTTCATTTCAATTTCGTCAGTCCTGAAGACCCGGGTGCAACCTACCGAAATGAAGAAGGAATTCGAGAAATTCTTTATAGTCAGGTTAATAAGTTTGAGGGCTCGATTTCAGCCGAACACGGCATCGGAATGCTGAAACTTGACCATAATTACCAATTCAAGGATCCTTTGGAAATTGAGATAATGCGCAAGATCAAAAACGCTTTTGATCCGAAGGGCATCATGAATCCCGGGAAGCTCTTGAAAGCGGAATAACCAACGAGGAAACTGTGGGTAAGAAATCAAAGAAAGAGGAAAAGAAGATGGCAGTCAAAGAAACTCGAAAACTCGCCAAAGAGGAACCTTCCGACATTGCATCCGAAGTTCTCGATGACGGTTACATCGATGTCATGGATGACAAAACCGTTGCTCTTTTTCCTTTGGGCGACATGATTATTCCCACAGGCATCGACTACAAACCCGGTGATCCCGAAGAAGATGCACTGGCGGTAACCGATGCGCTTCCTGAAATTGAAGATCTTTGCTTCTTAGAAGTTCCGAAGGTTTTTTCTTTAAAGGGAAGTGTGGTCACACCGGCGATGATGCTCGAGCTTTCCCGAGCCGTCCAAAGAGTTTTGATTCGCCCGGAAGTCTCCGGCGTTGTCGTTACTCAGCCCGCGGACAACATTGAAGAAACGGCTTATTTCGTCAGCATCTCCTTGTCGGACGTCTTCCAGAATCAGAATTCCAAGCCGATCGTCTTTACGACCTGCATGAATCCTGAGGACCCGATGTTTGACGGAACCAAGAATCTTTTAGATTCCATCCGAGTTGCCTGCCACGACGTGAAGGGAGACATCTCGACCGTTGTCGTCTGCATGAACGGCGAGATTCATGCGGCCTCCCGTGCTCAGCTCACCCATACCAACAAGGCTTCCGCCTTGGCTTCTCCGGGCTGGGGCCCCGTCGGCTATGTCGACCGCGACAATGTTTATTTCCGCTGCGGTGCATTAGAGCTCGATACCGGTTTGAACTTCCCGATGCTCAAAAAGCTTACGGCCAAAGTTCCTGTTGTTAAAGCCATGTGCGGAGACGACGGTGCGCTTCTTGAAATGGTCCTTGAAAAAGAACCGGACGCGATAATCGTTGAAGGCTTCGGCCGCGGCAATCTTCCGGCCGGAATGATGCCTGCGATTAAAAAAGCAGTAAAGAAGGGCATCTTCGTTGTGATCTCGACGAGAGCTTCTTCCGGCCGTGTCTTAGACAGTACGGTTTTCCAGGGCAGCGTCGCGCAGTGTCTCGAATGCGGCTGTTTACTAGCAGGTGAAACAACGACGTCTAAAGCCAGACTTCTTTTGATGTATGTTCTTTCTCAGAAAGAAGCGATCCAATTGAAGAAAGAGGATCCTGAAAGATTCTTCGCCTACGTACAGGAATGTTTAGATCCGGTACTCACCAATCGTCTCTTCGGTTAATGAGTCAAAAATTTGCTTCTATGGATGAATTATTCGAAGCGCTGAGCCATTCAGCGTTTCGAAGCAAATTTCGTTTGTCTTATGCCGACAGAACTTATGCCGAGACTCGCAATGACGAGCTCTTGAAGAAACACGCAAGACAAATTCTTCACGACAGAATCGGAAGCGCGCATCCAAAAAACGACGGCAAGCAAACGCCTTATAAAGGACATCCGATCTTTACTGCTCAGCACGCAACGGGATGCTGCTGCCGCGGATGCCTTTATAAGTGGCACGGGATAGACAAGGGCAGGGAACTAACGGAAGAAGAACTCAATAACCTGAGCGATGTGATCTTGGAGTGGATTCATCGAGACTTACAAAAACCAGCTCCGAGGAAAAGAGTACGCATAGGCGAAACTCTGGATCTTTTCGACCAAAATTAAGTTGCTTTTTGTGAAGGTTTTCAAAACATTCCAAAAAGGCTTCTTAAGAAACTTTCGGACTCAATCTAACTAAAAGTTATAACTAACCATCCATAAATAGTATTGGATTGAGAAGAAAAGAATTTTTATGATGGAGGCATATAGAAGGAGAAAATATGCCTCTTAACCGCCGTTCATTCCTCGGACTTTCAACAATTCTTTTGACTTCTCCTCTGCCTGTGTTTTCTTCGGAAAAGAAATCCGCCAAGAGAATCCTGGTTTATGGTGACTCGAATTCTTTCGGATGGGCCTGGAGCCCGGAAAAAGACATCTATCGTCTTCCAATCGATCGAATTTGGCCTCAGGTCATGGCTCAAAAACTTGGCCCCGATTATGAAGTCGAAGTTAATGCCTTGGGCGGCCGAACCGTAAAAAGAGATCAAAAAGACGGAAACGGAACCGACAAAAGCCTTTCCGGTAAGTTGTTCAATGGGATGGTGTCACTTCCTGCGGTTCTTTCCGAAAACCTTCCTCTGGATTTAGTCATTGTCATGCTCGGAACCAATGACGCGAATTCAAGATATAAGAACAATCCAAAAGCGATCGCCGATGATCTTGAAGAGATGATTCGTCAGATTCAAGCAGGTGAATGGCAATCCAACACTAAATTTAAGACACCAAAAGTCTTAGTCATTGCACCTCCGCTGCAGCCGAATGAAACTGCTTCCGGCGATGCATTCAACGGCGCAGAAAAAATCACCAAAGAGCTTCCGCCGCTTCTGCAGGAAAAATGCCGAATGCTTGGCACCGAATACATAAACGCTCAAGACTTCGTGAAAGGTATTCCCGGACAGATTGACCGTGTTCATCTTTCTCCGGAGCAGCACAAGGTTTTAGGCGAGGCGGCAGCTGCAAAGGTCAAAGAAATCTTTGCGCATTGATTGTTGAAAGAATCTTAGGTGGGATGAATGAAACTTCTGAGCGCTGCCGCCGCAATCTCAGCTTGTTTACTTATGTCCGGAAACATCATGGCCCAAAACATTCAGATCAAAGTCGACGACAAAGCCTTTACGGGAGAGTTGAACAACAACGATGCCGCCAAAGACTTTGCTGCAAAGCTTCCGCTGAAACTCAAATTTGAAGATTTCGGAACGACGGAACGGATCTCTTATCTTCCGAAGCCTCTGAGTTTGGGAACTGCTCCAAGAAACTGTGATCCGCAAAAAGGCGATATTGCTTATTACATTCCTTGGGGAAATTTGACGGTTTTTGTTAGAGATTTCCGCCCGTCTGACAACTTAGTCCCGTTCGGAAAACTTTCTTCAAAATCGCTTGAGGCCATCCAAGAAAGCGGCTCCAAAGATGTTGAAATCAGTCTTGTTAAGTGAACGATATGGAAACAACAGGATTTTTGAGAAGAACGATTCTTTTAACGGCAGCTGCAATGCCGATGATGGGAAGTAAAGTGTTGGCAGCAACTCCGAATCAAGGTGCATCTACCGTCTATTTTGCAAAAGACATCAATGCAGAGAATTTTTTAGCAATTTATGACCGACTTAAAAAGGACGGAAACCTTCCGGACGACGGAAGACTCACGGGAATCAAACTTCACGGCGACGATGTCGATACGAATCGAGCGATGTGGGAAGCGCTGCTGAATCACATTCCGAACAGCAAATTTGTTGAATGCAACTATGCCTCAATCTATCCGGCCGGAAGAGGCAATACGCAAGGAAATATTCGGGCGATTACTGCTCAAGGCGTCGACAAGAATCGCCTCGATATCTTGGATCGCAAAAACGAATTCACGGAAATTCCTATCAAAGGCGGAAAAGAATTAAAGTCCCTCTCCGCGCCGACCGCCTTATTGAAGGAATACGGCTGTGTTGCAGTGACGGCAAATTTCCGAATTCCGAGTTTTGCGGGATTTTCCGGTGCTTGTAAGAACGTCGGAATCGGTTTAGCGGAGTGGGCAAGACTCAAGTTCATGGCCCAGGAGTCAAAAAAGATGCCGGTTTCTTCAGAAGACTCGCTGACGCCTCAAAAGGCATTCACGATGCAATGGGCCATCGACTGCTTTTTATTAACGTGGTCTCAAACATTCACGTTGATCCGCTGAAAGGCACCAAAGTCCGAACCGGAAATCTCGGCATCGTCGGATCTCTTGATTTGCTCGCCGCCGACCAAGCTGCAGCCGACTTAATTTACGGGCTATCGCCGGCCGAATACAACGCTTATTCGCTCCAAGAAAAGATTGACAGAGGCTTCCTTCAGCTCGAGTACTTGGACGAAATCGGAGCTGGAAACCGTACCTACAAACTCATAACACTCTAATTCTTATAGGAAAAATCATGAAAAAACTCCTCATAGCCACACTTCTTGGTTTAGCCGCGGCCGGAGCACAAGTTCAGGCCAAAACGCTGCTTGTCTATTACAGCTTCACCGGAAATATTGAAAAGGCCGCTGACGCCGTTAAAGACCAAACCCCGACGGATGTGCTTCGGATTCAGCCGGCGCAAAAAGGCTTGAACTACGCGGCTAACAATTATTCTCTCGGAAGTGATTTGGTGGACCAAATTCGAAGCAAGCCGAAAGACGCTTTTTCTTATCCCGCCATTGATCCGGTAAACGTGGACTTTTCAAAATACGATACCGTTATCATCGGTACGCCGCTTTGGTGGAGCAATATGGCGGCACCCATGCAAACGTTCTTATTCCACAACGGAAAGGCAATGGCCGGCAAGAAAATCGGTTTGATTGTCTCGAGCGCCAGCAGCGGAATTTCCGGCGTTGAAAGAGATGCTAAACGCCTTATTCCTGAAGGCAACTTCACAAAGAGCCTTTGGATCCGCTCTTACCAAGTTTCGTCCGCACCGAAGATGGTGTCCGAGTGGCTCAAAGCCAACGATCTGGCTTTCAAGTAATTTTTTCCAATAAGAAAGGCGCCGAAGCGCCATTCTCATCAAATATCAAGAAGATCTAATCGATCAGATTAATATTGGTCGAACATTCTCTGGATTTCTTTCGGATCCTGAGTCTTCGTCAGAGCAAGCTGCAGGAGCAGACGAGCTTTCTGAGGATTCAGTGTGTCGGACTCTAAGAAGCCTGCCTTCGTCCACATGGGCAGAGAAACTGTTGTAGCACCGTTCGGAACACGAGCGCTTCTCACAACGACTACGCCTTTAGCTACAGCGTCTTTCAGACCTTCCATTGTCGGGTTGGCGATAGAGCCGTTGCCCGTGCCGGCGTGAATGATGCCTTTGGCACCGGCTGCAACAGCTGCGTCAGCCATCACACGGTCATCATCAACGTGTGAGTAGATGATGTCAACGCGGGGCAGCGTATCGAGTTTGCTAACGTCAAATTCGCTGTTCGTAGTGTGACGTTTTGTGGACTGCTTGTAGAAACGAACCTTATTTCCGCTCACATAGCCCATAGCGCCGAGTTCCGGAGACTTGAAGGTAGCCGGGTTGGTCGTATTGGTCTTGGTAACGTCGCGAGCGCCGTTGATTTCATCATTCATGACGATCATCACGCCTTTGCCCTTGGCTTCAGGCGTAGAAGCAACACGAACGGCTTCGAGCAGGTTCATCGGGCCGTCTGCGGAAATGGCTGTTGCAGGACGCATAGCGCCGACCAAAATCACAGGCTTGTCGCTCTTAGTGACGAGGTTCAGGAAGTAAGCGGTTTCTTCCAATGTGTCGGTACCGTGTGTAATCACAACGGCGTCAACCTTCGGATCGGCCAGCAGTTCGTTAACGCGCTTGGCCAGTTTCAGCAAGGTCTTTGTGTCCATGTTGTTGGAAGAGATCTTGACGACCTGTTCTCCGGAAACATTGGCATAGTCTTTCATTGCCGGAACGGCTTCGATCAAAGTCTGAATGCCTAAGTCACCGGCTTTGTATCCGGTTGTCTGAGTGCTGGAAGCGGCGGTACCGGCGATCGTTCCGCCTGTAGCCAAAATCTTAACGGAAGGGAGGTCGGCAGCGAAAGCCGCGGTGGCAGCCATCAGAGCGGCGGAAACGAGAATTTTCTTGAACATTTTTTTGGATGCAAAAAGTTAGCCTCAATCCTAAAATTGAGGAATTACCCACCTAAAAAGGTATTTTTAAACCCGGGCATCGGAATGCCCGGGACAAATAATCAAAAATTATTTGTAGAGGTCGTTGACAACGTCACGAGCAAACTTGTCCTGGGCCTTGATCAGGTCGCCGAGTTCCTTGTTGTCTTTGAAGTCGAGAGCCATACCGGCTTTCTTATGAGCTTCAATGACAGCAGGATCCTGCATGGTCTTCTTGAAGGCTTCAACGTAGTACTGAATGACTTCGGGCTTAGTTCCCTTCGGAGCAACTAAAGCACGAGCAGAACCGTACCATTCGGGGTAGAGGCCTTTTTCGCCGAGTGTCGGAACATTCGGGAGTTCAGGATCACGTTTGGTGTTGAAAACAGCCAGAACGCGAAGTTCGGGTTTGTCGCCCTTAACGAGCTTGGCAACGTCAGCAACCTTGGCGCAGGTGAAGTCAACTTCGCCCTGACGAAGAGCCAGCAGCTGGTCGGCTGTACCGCCGTAAGGAATGGCTTTGTACTTGAAGCCGGCGCTCTTAGCAAGCAGCTGAGCAGCAGTGTGGTTGGAAGCCTTGTTGCCGTTTGTGGAGGCTTTCAGGTTTCCTTTCTCTTTAGCGGCGGCAACGAGTTCTTCGATAGTCTTGTAGGGAGAATCGGCCTTAACAGCAACAACACCGGCTTCCGTCAGATGGTTGGCGATAGGAACGATGTCATTGATGGAGAAGGGAGCACCCGGCTGTGCAGCCAAAGTTGTGAATGTCGGCAGGTTGATGAAGCCGATGGTCTGGCCGTCGGGTTTGGACTGAACTAATTTTGTCCAGCCGATCTTGCCGTCAGCACCGGGAAGGTTCTGAATGATGATGGTTTTCGGAATGTACTTCTGGGCTTCGGTAGCAAGAAGACGAGCACCTGTGTCTGTGCCGGAACCGGCTTTGTAAGCAACGATAACGTTGACGTCACCGGTCGGTTCCCATGCCATAACTGTCATCGGCAGGGCCATAGCAGCTGCAACAGCTGCGAGTACTTTTTTCATTTCAAATATCCTCCTAAGGATGGTGATTTTTTTACTGCTGAACCCAGATCACATTTGCAGGATCATTTATCCGACAAATGACGACTCCGAATCAGTAATGTGGATATTAACCCACGCTTACAAATTTTGGAATAAAAATCTGTGAAATGGCTATCGAGTAGGGTCTCGCTGAATTCCAGCGAACCCCCTCTCACACCACCGCCCGTACCGGTCTGGTAGGCCAAGTCCCCTTGGTTTTACGGCGGTTTCTCAACGTTTTAACCTTTATAGCACCCTAACCACGACCAACCTCTTTGTTTGAGGAAGTCTGTGGTCAGAGTGGTCGCAAGAATGTGACTGTTGGATATTCGCCAATAACCCTTTCGGGTACAGCCCCAGTAATAAGCTCTGGCAGGATCCGCCCCTAGTTTTATAAGGGCTTTTATCCTCGTCTTCACCTTTTTCCAAGTTTTCCACAAGAGCTGGCGGATACGGCGCCGTATCCATCGGTCTACCTCTTGTGTCCACCTTTGGGCATCTGCTAGTTGGAAGTAGTTCATCCACCCCCGAAGCTTCTGCGCTAGCAGCTGTTTCACATTCTCTATGCTCGTTCTTGGGTTCCGGGTAAGTAGTTGTCTGATCGTGTCCTTGAGCTTTTGTTTGCTCTTTTTGTGGATCGTCAGTCTTACTTCCCCTTTTGCCTGACTGAAGTAGAAGCCGTATCCTAAGAATTTCGTTCGTGAGCTCGTTACAAGGCTAACGTGTGATTTTTCCTGGTTTACTTTCAACAGCATCTTGTCCTGCACGAATCTTGTCAGACTTGCCAGGGTTCTTTCTGCCGCTCTTCTACTCTTACAGATACAGATCAGATCATCAGCGTATCTTGCAAAGCGGTGTCCGCGTTTCTCCAACTCCTTGTCCAATACATCCAGATAGATGTTGGCTAGGAGCGGTGATAACGGGCCGCCCTGCATAAGTCCTATCTCCGTGGGTTTGATCTCCCCATTGATTTGGACTCCCGATCGAAGCATTTTGTGTATCAGCGAAATGACTCTGCCGTCTTTGATTTTGAGTGACAGCTTTCTGATTAGTCGGCTGTGGTTCACTGTGTCAAAGAATTTGGCTAAGTCCATGTCCACTGCCCATCGGTAGCCTTGATCGGCTTCTGCCGCTATGATTCTGAGAGCATGGTGAGCACGCATGTTCCGTCTGAACCCGAAGCTCCGATGTGAGAAGTCCCTGTCGTAGGCCCAGTCGAGTACTTGGGCTGTTGCTTGTTGCACAAGACGGTCTATGACTGTCGGAATTCCCAGATCCCGGAACTTGCCGGGTTCGTCTTTCGGAATGCTTACTCTTTTCACAGGGGAGGGCCTGTAAGTTCCCTCCTTAATCGTCTTTGTAAGCTGGCCGGGATGGTTACGTATCCAGTCGAGCAGTTGCCCAACTTCCATTCCGTCAATCCCGGGAGCCCCTCTGTTGGCTACTACTCTTTTGAGTGCTTCCTTCAGATTAGATGGCTCCAGTATCGCCTCTAAGGTGATGCCTGCGTATAAATTGAGGTTATGTGTGTCTTCTTCTGCTCCTATGGACGCGGGCGGATCCTTTTGTGCAGGTTTGGCCGCATTCCGTGCTCCTCGTTCGCATGAAGGTTTTTCATTGTTTCTATCCATGATTCCCTTTGTCGTAGTTGCAGTAACACACCCCGTTAAGATTCGGGCCTTCCTCGGCTACTGCTACCGAGTACTATGCCGTCTGCTGACCACTCACGGCAAGCTTTACTCCGCCAAGCCGATTGGCCTGCGTCCGTGAGTTCTCCTCGGGTAAGAACGAACTCTTTCCCATCATGTACCTTCGGTCTATACATTGCCGTCTCCGTGTGGCCTTAGGGCTTCAACTTGTTATGCAGTCTTACCCGACAGCTTATGCCTGAGACCGTTCCTGTTCGTAAGGTCAATGGTTTGCCTCGGGCTTCCTTCAGTCGGAACCTCGCGATTCGGGCCTTGCCTTTGGCTATGTGCTTGGCGCCACCGCCTGCACTTCGGGACTTTCACCCTATAGAATCCGCTCATGCCGAGCGCACATAAAAAAGCCTCCGCATCTGCGGAGGCGAGTGGTCAAAGCAACAGATTAATGGTGAGCTCTGGCTTCAACATGCTTTTCCCAGCGAGCCATCAGCCACGGAGAGCAAGTACCGAGGACGCACAAGAGGATGAGCATCCAACAGAGCGGGGTGCTGAAAAGGATCGAAGGATCGCCGTCGGAGAGATAGAGCGAACGGCGCAGACCGTTTTCCCCGATCGGTCCGAGGATCAAGCCCAGCACGATGGCGGCCGCGTTCAAATCAAACTTGCGAACGAAGTAGCCGATGATGCCGAAAATGAACATGATGATCACTTCCACAAAGTTGTTGTGAATAGCGAAAGAACCCACAACGCAAAGCAGGAAGATGAAAGGAATCAGAATGGAGTCGGAAAGGCGGGAAACCTGAGCAAACATACGGCAGCCGACGAGACCGACGCCGAGCATCGCAAACTGTACAAGCACGAAACCGCCAAAGAATGTATAAGTCATCGGAGCGTAAGTCGAGAACAGTTCCGGACCCGGCTGCAGACCGTGAATAATCAAACCGCCCATTAACACGGCTGTTACGGATTCGCCCGGGATACCCAACGTCAGCGTCGGGATAAGAGAGCCGCCGGTCACCGCGTTGTTGGCAGCTTCGGAACCGGCCACACCGTCAATGGAACCCTTGCCGAATTCATCTTTATGTTTGGAGAAGCGGCGCGCTTCGTTGTAACCCATGAAGCAGGCGATTGTTGCGCCGGCGCCCGGCAAGATACCTAAGATGTTGCCGATAATCCAAGAACGAGTGATGGTCGGAGCCAGTCTCTTAATATCGGAGCGGCTCAGAAGAAGGCTGCCCGTGAATTTAGCGGCTTTTGCGCGTTTCTTAATCGCTTTTTCTGCCAGGATCAAAACCTGAGACATAGAGAATAAACCGATCAGCGCGCAAGTAACGTTGACACCGTTGTAAAGGGTTGTGCTGCCCATCATGAAGCGTTCGACGCCTTCCATCGGGTCCATACCGATCGTAGAAATCAGAAGACCTAAGATACCGGAGATGAAACCTTTGAGAAGCGATTTAGAGGAGACACCGGCGATCACGGTTAAGCCGAAAATCGAAAGCCAGAAATATTCCGGGCTCTTGAACTTCATTGCCAGTTCGGCAAGGAACGGAGAGAAGAAGTAAAGAGAAATACAGCTTAATAAACCGCCGCAGAAAGAGGCAAAGCAGGCAACAGCAAGCGCCTTAGCGGCCAAACCTTTCTTTGTCAGCTCGTAGCCTTCAATAGCGGTTGCGGCAGAAGCAGGCGTACCCGGGGTATGAATCAGAATCGCGGAAATCGATCCGCCGAAGATGGCGCCGCAGTAGATACCGCCTAAGACGATCAAACCGGTGGCTTGATCCATACCGAAAGTCACCGGAAGCAGGAGGGCAACGCCCATCGCTGCGGACAAACCGGGCAAACAGCCAATCGTAATACCCAGTGCAGTGGCACCGATCATCAGAACCAATGTAAGAGGATTCATCGCATGGATGAAACCCATGCCCATCAAGGAGAGTGTTTCTAACATGGCTTCTTCTCCTTATTCAAACCAGACCCCGAGGGGAAGAGGTACATGCAGGAACATCGAGAAAACCAGATAAGTCACAATCATGATGCAGGCGCAGCTGATAATTGCGGGGATCGGTTTTACCTTCAGGAAGAATTGGGCCAGCAGCAGATACAGAACGCTGGAGATGTAATAGCCCAAATAGTTCACTAAGGCCATATAAATAATGCAGCCAGCCAAGACGCCGAAAAACTGTCCGGGCAGGAAACCGGCGAACAGTTTTCTGAAGTCATTAAGAACAACTCGGTGGCGGTAGAAGGAATAGAGCTGCTTACCAAGAAATAGAGTGTTGCAGAGGTAAAGCGCTGTTAAGAGAATTAGAGGGTAGGATTGAGCGGCCGGCGGCAGCTGGAGCGTCATGACCAAAAACCAGGTCGCAACGCCATAGACAACCGCGATGACGCATAAGTCGGACTCTTTCATGTTTGTGACTCTTGTTTAATGAGGTTGTTTATGAGCCTGTCGAGATTATGAAAAACAGGGATTTATCCCGCTGAAATAATTACTTACACAGCCCATTCTGAGTGATTCTACATCAGGGCTCATTGCCGACCAAAGGTTTTAATAAGGCGCTTCGCCGGAAGATTAGAAAATATTCCAAAAATTCAATCGATTATCAATTAACCCAATTGTGTAATTTTTGTTGTTTTCACGGAAAGATATTTTGGGTGCATGAAATTGAGCCGAATTTGGCCTCAATTGTTTTTTCGGACAACAAGTACTTTCTACAGCCTAAAAAAAAATCTCCTTTTTCGTGCTCGCCGAAGAATTAGGCAAAACTTCTAGAAATACGTGACATCGGCTCCTTAGACATATCCCTAGTATGTACACATCGATCATTTATTGATTTTTTCATTTTTAACTTATGGTTGCGAAGCATGAAAAAACTACTTTGTGCTGCTTTAGTCGGAGCTCTTATGACCACTTATTCAGCTGTCGCCGCGGATTTTTCTAAGAATCCTTACGGCCTGGTATATGACAATGCAATTACAGAAAACGTTCCCGGTAAAGTAAATATACAGTCGACGGCATTCGCGTGACTGTCAACGTCTACACACCGGCCGGCTACGATCCGAAAAAATCCTATCCCGCCATCGTTGTTGCTCACCCGAACGGCGGCGTGAAAGAACAGGTTGCCGGTCTCTTTGCCGAGAAACTCGCCGGTATGGGTTACATCACTGTTGCAGCCGATGCGCGTTATCAGGGCGCCAGCGGCGGTGAACCGAGACACACCGACAAACCTGCCAATCGTATTGAAGACATTAACGGTATGGTTGATTACATAAGAACCTATCCGGGAGTGAATGCAAATGAAATCGGTGCATTAGGCATCTGTGGCGGAGGCGGATACACGCTTGGCGCTGCTCAGAAAGATCCCCGCATCAAGGCTGTGGCCACTATTTCTATGTTCAACAGCGGCCGCGTCCGCAGAAACGGCTTCCAAGATTCTCAGATGGATACGATCCAGCAGAGACTTGCTCAGGCTGCCGAAGCCAGAACCTTTGAAAAAGAAGGCGATGTTCGGTTAGTCGGTGCTATGAATCTGACAGACGAACAGGCAAAGAAACTGCCGTTCGCACTTTACAGAGACGGCTTCTTCTATTATTTCCGCACTCATGCTCATCCCAATTCCACTTTCCTCTACGCACAGAGCAGCCTGATGGATCTGAAGACAACTTCCTAGAGAGCAGAAAGCGCAGGGCGGATGAAACCTCCTGCGCTTTTTGTATTTCAGAAACAGGACTTAAAGATTCCGGATCAGCGTCTCAAAATTTCAATTCTTTGTTCTTCGGTGAGATGACCCATCGAAAACTCGCATCCGCAATACTGCTGGTTATAGAAACCGTTTTCTTTAAGCAAAACACCGCGGCGTTCCTGCAGTCCGCCTTTTTTCCAGTTTACGTCCCAGTAGGTGCTTTCCGGAATTAAGGATTTGGCGTGCGCTGCTGCTTCTCTAATTTGTTCTGCTCTCTTCCATCGGGATCCGGCCAAAGTCGTTGTGTAAAGTTCAATGCCTTCACGTTTAGCGCATTCTGCTGTCACGAGAAGGCGGTGCTTGAAGCAAGCGAGGCAGCGGCGTCCTCTCTCGGGTTCTTTTTCTAATCCGATAACAGCAAGCCTCCAAAGGTCGTGCCGGTAGTCCCCGTCAATGACGCGGATTCCCAACGATTGAGCGTAACGATCCAGTTCGTTTTTACGAATCAAATATTCTTTAACCGGATAAATATTCGGGTTATAGAAAAAGATCGTCGGACGTACGTCATTTTGCAAGAGCCACTCCAAAATAGCGGCAGAGCAGGGTGCGCAGCAGGAATGCAAAAGAACTTCTTTGGGGAGCGGCCCCGAAACCAGAGAACTCATGCTGATCTAAACAAAAGAGTAAAAACAAGATTAGCGCCGAAGTGGAAACCGGAAAGACGATCTTTTCGGTGCCGCTGTCGGCGCTGCTTTTCGCTTATGTATTCGCGAATATTCTTAGACAATCAATTAGGCTGTAGGACCGGTTTCAGTCATTTCAGAGTCGTTTGCGGGAGCCTGCTGTGCAGCAGCCTCGGCAGCCTGCTGCTGAGCGATATCCTTATGGATCCACTGCAGAACAGTTGCGCGGTTGACTTTCGTTAACTGAGAAATAACGTTGTAGGATTTGCCTTCTTCCTTACGCAGACGAAGCACTTCGGCTTTCTGTTCGGGTGTGTAGGACTGCTGGCGAGCGCCATGTTCTGCACGGAAGGTCCCGATCAGGAAACTGCGATGCCAGTCGCGTGCTGTGTATACGGGAATATTGAGAGTTTTTGCACAATTTTTGTAGCTTCCGCCGGCCTGGAAAATCGCCAATGCTTTCTGACGAGTTTCGAAGGAGTGTCTGGGAAGAGATTTGCGGCGGGACGCGTACGGGGCCTTCGCAAAACGAGCCAGGCCTCTTGCTGTCTTGATTGTCTTTGGCATAACTAAATGCTCCGGTATGCTGATTATCAATGTGGTTTGTAGTGCTCATCAAACTTGAATAACTATTTTATTATCCATGTTCTCTGAGCTATGAGTAATGATACCATTTAGGGTAAAAAAAGATTATTGTTGTTAATAACTAATTAAATAATATTTTTTTCAAGAGAATCACCCTGACACGTTACCATTCCTTGCCCGACCTTAGTTTTTTTCCTATAAATCGTTCTACTATTCAGTGTCTGATCTATATAGGAGGAGCTCATGTCCATACTCAAACCCGGACTTGCAGAACGCTATGAAAGGGTAAAACAATCACTGACAGACGACGAATCGCGCTGCGGCAGAAAACCCGGCAGCGTCTTTTTACTTCCTGTTTCAAAAACGTTCGGCATTGAGGCATTAGAAGAAGCAGTTAAATGCGGCATGAGGACCTTCGGGGAGAACTACGTCCAAGAAGGGTGCGAAAAAATCGAATATTTTAAAAAGATGCATCCTGAACTGGCGCTAACCTGGCACTTTATCGGACACCTTCAGTCCAACAAAACCCGCCCTGTAGCTGAACATTTCGATTGGGTTCAGACGGTAGACCGCTTAAAAATCGCACAGCGGCTTTCTGAGCAAAGACCCGCAGATATGCCTCCCTTAAATGTGTTAATCGAAGTTCATATCTCTGACGAAGAGAGCAAAAGCGGCTGCCAGCCGGCCGACGTCCCGGCACTTGCTCAAGCCATCACATTGCTTCCGAACTTGAAGCTTCGAGGCATCATGGCCATTCCGGCACCTTCGGATAATGAAGAGGGCAAAAAGGCTCCGCTCAAAGAAATGCATGCAATCTTCCTGCATTTAAGAGATGAGCTGAATTTTGATATCGACACGCTCTCGATGGGCATGAGTGCAGATATGGCAGAAGCTGTGGAATGCGGGAGTACCATGGTAAGAGTCGGCTCGGCAATTTTCGGACCTCGAGACTATACCAAGAAGGAGTAAAAAGCATGGACAGAAAAACAATCGCCTTTATCGGAGGCGGCAATATGGGCGAAGCCATCATTTCTAAGATGGTTTCCAGTGATTGGAAGGGCACCGATATTCACGTCATTGATCACAATGAAGAGAAATTGGAGCACCTTGCATCGGCTTACGGCGTTCATACGCACAAAGAACCGGGCTCCTGGCTCGCAGAGATTGACGCTGTTGTTTTGGCCGTTAAACCACAGCAGCTCCCGGACGCAATCAACGCTTCCAAAGAATGGATTGAAGATGCATTGGTCATTTCTATTGCTGCCGGCGTTCGAGTTAAAGACCTGGAGGCCATGATCGGCCATAACTGCATTTGCCGTACTATGCCGAATACACCCATGAAAATCGGCCTCGGCGTCTGCGGACTTTATTCCACACCCGAAGCAGAGCCCGACCATCGCTTTATTGTCAAAGTTTTTGCAGCCTGCGGCGATTTGATTTGGTGTACGAAAGAAGAAGAGCTGGACGGCGTAACAGCAATCAGCGGTTCCGGTCCCGCTTATGTCTTCAGATTTATTGAAGCCCTAACCGAAGCCGGACTTCGTTATGGCTTTAACGATGTCCAGGCCAAGAGAATGGCCATCGCAACGGTTCTCGGTTCAGCCGAACTGGCAAAGCGCAGCGGTGAGTCGCCGTCTGTCCTTCGTGAAAAGGTAACGAGCAAGGGCGGCACAACTTATGAAGCGCTCAAAGTCATGAATGACCGTCACTTTATGGAAATGATGCAGGATGCGATGGACGCCTGCAAGAAGCGTGCCGTCGAACTCGGCGACGCTTTCCATGAAAGCGTAGAAGCTTCGAACAAATAATTATTGGAACGAGGCCTTCGAAGAAGGCCTCTGCTTTTTAGGCTTCTAAATACTTTTCTTTAGACTGATACCAGCGAGCAGCATGCTTTTCTGCCCGCGGATCTTTTTCACGAATCCATTTATCTGCCATCGCCATGGCTTTCTCGACTAAGAAGCCGTCGGTTTCAAAATCTGCAAAACGCAGAAGGGCAGCTCCGCTCTGACGAGCGCCTAAAAACTCACCCGGGCCTCTCAACTCCAAGTCTCTTCTGGAAATTTCAAAGCCGTCTGTTGTGTCATTGAATACCTGGAGACGTTCTTTGCCGATCTTTGAAAGCTGGTCGCCGAAAATCGCAAAGCAATAACTCTTGATCGATCCTCGGCCGACGCGTCCTCTGAGCTGATGGAGCTGGGCGAGCCCGAAACGTTCAGCGTGTTCTATAACCATAATCGAAGCGTTCGGAACATCGACACCCACTTCAATCACAGTTGTAGACACTAAAAGCTTCGTTTCTCCTTTAACAAACCGCTCCATGACAGCGTTCTTGTCTTCCGGCGTCATCTTGCCGTGCAGAAGCTCAATCTTGAACTGAGGGAGAATTTGTTTGATTTCTTCACATGTCTCAGTGGCTGCGGTAAGGTCAACTTTTTCGCTTTCTTCGATGAGCGGACAGACCCAATAAGCCTGCAGACCGGCTGATAAAGACTTGCCGATCCATTCGACTAAATCGCCTTTGCGGCTCATGGATACCAATTTCGTCGAAATTTCCTGCCTTCCGGGAGGCAGTTCATCAATAACGGATACGTCAATATCCGCCAGGTAGCTCATGGCCAGGGTTCGAGGAATCGGTGTTGCCGACAGCATCAGTAGGTGCGGCATCATGCCGTTTTGCTGAGCACGTATTGCCAGGCGCTGGTCCACGCCAAAACGGTGCTGTTCATCTACGATGGCAAGCCCTAATGCTTTGAATTTGACGTCCGGCTGAATAATTGCGTGAGTTCCAACCACCAGTTCGGCACCGTCTTCGATCGCCGCAAGAGCCTCTCGCTTTTCTTTGGCTTTTTGTTTGCCCGAGAGCCAAACCACACGGACGCCAAAAGGCTCCAGCCAGGAAATAATCTTTTTGAAGTGCTGCTCGGCTAAAATTTCCGTCGGCGCCATAAGGGCGGCCTGATAGCCGGCGTCGATCGCCTGACATGCGGCAAGGGCTGCGATAACGGTTTTGCCGCTGCCGACATCGCCCTGAACCAATCGATTCATGGGACGTTCGCTTCCAAGCGACTCGTAAATATCTTTCCAGACACGGATTTGAGCCTTCGTCAGTTTGAAGGGCAGAGAATGGAAAAACTTTGCCGTCAGAGAACTGTTATCGCCTTTACGCAGCGGCATCACCGGGCCCTTGTTCATATCCCGCATTTCACGAGATTTTTTAAGGGAAATCTGCTGAGCCAAAAGCTCATCGAATTTCAGACGCTGCCAAGCCGGATCCGTTCGATTCTGCAAAGGGCCGATCGGAGCCCCGGCTTTCGGGTGGTGCAAAGAATTAATCGCCTCAGCAAGTCCAGGAAGGTGCAGTTCCTGCCGCTCTTCTTCGGTCAAGAGGTCGGAGATATCCACGTCCATTAAAGCACGGTCAATGCGCTTTCTGAGCCAAAGCTGAGTGACACCTTCACCGGCAGGGTATACAGGTGTCAATGTTTTGGGCAGATCGCCTTCGGCTTTCGGTGCGCGAACCTTCGGATGGATCATTTCAAGGCCGCCGCCGAAGGCGGCGCGCGGGTTTCCGTAGAGTCGGACGCGTTTTCCGACTTTCAGCAATTCACGAATAGAAGGGTAGTAGTGAATAAACCGAGCCTTGAGCATATCGGTTTCGTCATCGATCCAAGCCTCAAAATTTCCGAACCGATTGTCGCTGTTGTTAATGACAACGCCTTCTACCTGCGCATCGACACCGACCTCAAGCTCCTCGATAGGCGTAATAGAAGTCTCATCTTCATATCGAAGAGGCAAATGAAGGACAAAATCCCAATCGCTGACCAAACCTAATTTTTTTAGGCGTTCGGCCAGAGGTGCCATTTTTTGTCCGGGTTTTCGTTTCCAAGAAATTTCTGCCACTTTCCTAACAGCCTATATAAGAAGAGCTGCCTGTAAGGCAGCTCGGATCCTCTTTATTCGTGAGTCGAATGCTTTACATATTGCATTCTATCAATTAACTTTTCAGCGGTTAGCTCGCATATTCATTGTCAATGCGTAGCGGTCTCCCGGATGGTAAGACTCCGAAATTTCGAGGATGTTCCGCTTAATACCCATGTAGTGGCGGAGAATACGGAGAGAAGGTGAGCCGACCTGAGCATCCAGATACATTGCGGCTTCTGCAGGAAGGGGAACGGCGGAAATCTTCTGGACGACTTCAAGACACTTTTCCCCGTATTCTTTCCCGATCAGTGTTGAAAGAAGGACTAAAGGATTTAACCGAGCCAAATCCGGCAGACGGGAGTATGCGGCGTTCACATAAACGGCCGTCCAAACAACAGGCTTTCCGTTGTCTGTCGGATTGGTTCGGACATTAGAAAAACGCAGGAAGCGCAGGTACCTCTCGCATTCCAATCTCTTGGCAAGAACGTGGTCAACAACACATTCCTGAGTTCCCTGAACAACTCTTTTATGTGTAGAGGACAAACCGTCGATATCCGCAAATGAGGTGTAGGTATGGGCATAGGTCTCGTCGAATCCCACGGACACGACTTTAGAACCCAATCTTGGCCACCGTTTAATCAGCCCCATACGTGTGAGGTCTGCAAGTGCGAGTCGGACGGTATACCTACTAACGTTATATTTCTCACAGAGCTCCATCTCGGTTGGCAAATACGAATCGAGGGGATAATCACCGTTTGTGATACCACGAGTCAGATCATCTGCGAGCCTTACCCAGCGTGCGTTTTTCATATAAGGCCTTCTCAAATAAATTATCTTTTTATGACATTAATGTTACCCCTATAACACAATAGGGATAATAGTTAGGAAAATCGAGTAAAAAGAATCACGTATGCCCGTGTATCTACTTACTAATTTTTTAAATTTACCAAAATGGGAAATCTGACAAATAATGGTAATTTTACTTAGAGAAAATGGGTGACAAAACTCGTAGAAAGAGAGGATTTCCCCTTCAGCTGTTTCTTTGTTTTGTATTTTTTATATTCCCCCTGTCTAACGTTTTCTATTTTTCAATAGCCAAAAGAAGTTATACGAGGAATATCCACTAACAATGTCATCTTCCGAATGCATTACTTCATTCAAATATTTCGTAGATCCTTATTTAAATTGCGGGGTTATTCGTGGCCCTAAAAAAAGACAATTTTCAGTACGAAAATTCGCCGAAAAAATTAGTTTGCAAAAACAAAAAGACGAACGAAATCTCGGGATACTCTGGGGTTCTTGGGATCAACCGGTGACTTCGAAAGAAATTTCACCTCAATTCCAGCGAATGAAAAAATAATTTTGTTACTCACTGAGAAATTCTGCAAAAATGACGGCACAAATAGGAGACAACGATAATGGTTTACCGACTTGTGTGTTCTTTAGTTTATGGAATGTGCATCGCTTCCGGCGGTTTTGCGGCCGCTCAATCCGCGGATACCGTGAAAGAAGAACCGGCTGTTCAAACGGAAGACAAAAACGAAGCTGCGGCCTCAGAGCCGACTCAGGAAGCAAACAGCGAAATAGAAGTCAAACCAGCAGCAACAGTCTTAGAAACAAAAGAGTCTGAGGAGCAAATTCAGGCAAGAAAAAAGAAGATCAATGAATTGATCGAACAGGCCGAAATCCAGCTGTACGGAGAAGGGGTTCCCGTTGATCTGTCTAAAGCCGCCGTTCTTTATGGACAGGCAGCAGATCTCGGCAGCCCGAAAGCCATGATGCGTTTATCCGCTCTTTACAGGAAAGGAACAGGGGTCGAACAGTCACAGGAAAAAGCCTTAGAACTAATTCAAAAAGCCGCTTCTCTTGACTATGCGCCGGCACAAGCCGCTTTAGGTATTTCTTATCTTGAAGGCAGAGGCGTCGAAAAAGACGAAAACTTAGGATATGACTGGATTCGCAAAGCTGCAGAAAACGGTCATGCGCTTTCCAGAGTGATGACCGGAGAACGACTGCTTTCTCAAGCTGATAACGAACAGTCCAAACAGACAGGGCAGGAATATATTGATTCCATCTTGCTAAACGCTTCTCCTCAGGAGCTTTATACAATCAGCTATTCCTTCGGACACGGCTTGCGGCTGACAAAGAATCCTGAAAAGGCCAGATACTGGGCAAAAGCCTCAGCAGACAAGGGCAGTGTTAACGGAACTTACTACCTCGGTGAACTCTATTGGAATGCAAAGGAAGTGCCCGAAGCACTCAAGTGCTTTGAGAAGGCCGCTGAAATGGGCCTCACTGCAGCAGAACTTCAGACAGGAAGAATCTATCTTTACGGTGCAGACGGCGTTCCCAAAAATCCGGCCAAAGCTGTTTACTGGATGAAAAAGGCCGCTCCTATCGCTTCTAATGAAGATTTACTGACGTTAGTCGGATTAGAGTTGTCCGGACCTCGTGCGGTTAAAAACCATGAGGACGCTCAGAAGTATCTTGACATGTACATCGCTCGGGCTAAACCGGAAGAGCTGGAAGAAAACGCTGAGAAATATTGGAATGGCATCGGTGTCCGCAAAAACTTCGATATCGGCGGAGCCTTGGCTCTAGCAGCCGTGCAGAAGGGCAATAAAGCAAATGTCTGCAGCTATGCTATGAAGTTAGCCACTCCGAATTGGCTGGGCGGGGATCCCGTCACAGCATATGCCATCCTCAACGATTGTGTACTGCAGAAAGATGCGCCTGAAGATCAGGTCAAAGCTTTTGAAGCCTTAGAAAAGAGAATGAGTGCCGAGGATCTCAGAAAGGCACAGAATTTAAACGGAGCAGACGCTATTGAGGTGATCAAGACTCGTCGCGTCTACTTAACGGGCAAATAAAAATATTTTTGAATGAAGTTGAAATTATTTGTAATTTAGTGCATCATTCTGCCTGTGAGTTTTTCACGCCGGTGGGGATATAGCTCAGCTGGGAGAGCGCTGCGTTCGCAATGCAGAGGTCGTGGGTTCGATCCCCATTATCTCCACCACTTCAAACTGATTATTCCGTTCTGCATTCCATTCTCAAAATCTTCCAAGATATTCTTCCGCCTTGTATTGTTTCAACTGAAACGGTCAAAATTTCAAATATGGAATCTGAAAAAGAACCATAAGAAGAACAAAGAAAAGCGGGGCTGCTCCGGTCGAGAATCTAAGTTCTCTGTTACATGTCACCGAACGGCTGGCCGTTGCTAGTATGAGTCAAAAAGTTTGAGGCTGTCAGAAAAAATACTCAAACCTTCCACCTCATGATAAAACTCAAGTCCTTGTATTCACAGCCGGTTTCTTGGCTCTTTACTTTGTCTATGCTTTACGGAAGTGGCTACAGGTAAAGAAAAGGCCTACATTTCTTCGCGCCCGGGATAGAGTGGACGCAAATACTCAAGAAGGCCGGATCACCAAGTAAACTTGGGACTTTCATCATCTCATAACTTAGAGATCATCGGGATCGGAAATTTCCGAATTCAAAAGGTTGATCTGAAAACCGATCAATCAATTTCCAACCTTTGGAGGCAAGAAGTAGAAATGGGCTATAACCGCTATATTTACTCTGACGCAACTTTGAAAGCCAAAGCGGCCAATAACAAGGCCGGTCTGCTCAAAAACAAGAAACGCTCAGATATCGTCGCATACGGAACCGAGCTCGTACTCAGTCAAATTAAATACGAACCGAAGAGTTATCTGGAATATGGTCCATACTGGTGGGCGATGAAAAAGGTCATAAACGCTCGGGGCGGGAACCTTGGAGACACAATGGATGAGGAAATCGCGACCGTCTACAAAGGCTCCAGTGACGAAGAAACTTTTATCGCAGCATTCATGTTCATGGAATATTACTTAGATTTCTTATTCAATGGATGTCGAAGTTTTCAGCTTGAAGACGGCGCAGAAGAATGGATTCTTCGTGACCCGGACATCGAAAACAGATGGCCGGAACCTTTACCTTCCATCTTCGACTAACATTTAGTCTTGCTGTTCCATTGAAATAAGGCGGGCCAAATGATTCAAGATTATTTTTCCCTTGATAAAAAGGGCAATGACTATCTTCTTCTTCGCATCATCAACAAAGTTGACTTCGAAGAGGACGTTGTCTGGGCTCGCGATTTTTCTTTATCCGATCGAACTGGAATTTCTAAACCCGTCGAACAATTAATGAGCTATCTGAAAAGCGGCTTAGATTCTCTTTCCGATTGGAACGGAGATATGGAAGGGTTCCATTCATCAATTCAGCATTTCGGATTTGAAAATCTTCTCCGAACCGACAATCTCATTCCCGCATTCATTTTGAGAGAAGACGCAAAAACGCCGGAAATTAATCTGTTGATTTTCAATGAATTGGAGAAAGAAAGAGAAACGTTGGGATGTAAGGAGCTTGAGACGAAGGTCGGCCTCCTTCATGAGGCACTTTCTTCCATCGGCGCAAAGTCATACCAACCCAAAGACCCGGAAGCCACCGTTCCGGTTCCTTTAAAGCTGATTTTTAATAAAGAGTGGAACGCTGTCGGCGCGCTCCTGGAAAACTATTCTTAACCGACAGCGCATTCAGAGGATTAGATAGGTTCTGGAATAGCACGCTGCAGCTTCAGCAGCGTCTTTCTGATCATGGCCGAAGGAGCCCAGTCTTCTTTGGCTTTTCTTAAACCCGGAATACCTAAGTCTTCTTCACGGTTAATCTGAGTAAAACGTTCCGGAAGCGTCTTGCACAAAGCGCTGGCCAAGGCAGGGTAGGCACCGGTAACCGTGCGATCTGCCTTTTCAATGTGAACTGAGAAAATGTTTTCACCGACGTCAGAGCCATAGGTAAAGCCGTACATATTGTCTCCGTCCATTAAAGCGCCGCCGATCAAGCGGAACTCGTCAAAATGATCGAAGGCAAGCTCGATAGCGTCCCGCTCAGCTTCTAGACTCTTTGTCATTTCGCCGTAGTTGGCATACCAGTTCTTCAGAAATACTCTTGCTTTTTCAATGAGTTCCGGCGTGAAGGATACGAACTGAGCGTTCGGATAGGCCTTATAAAATCTCTTATTGAAATTTCGCTTGCCGTGTAATTCTCTGCCTTCCAAGTTTTCGATCTTGTCACGTTCATAGACATAATCCCACCAGGAATTAGAAGACACCGTAATGAAGTTGCGATATCTCATCAGCTCGGAAATTCTTTCCGTCATGAACGTAAAACGTCCGAACAAAATCACCGGTTCCTTGCAGCACTGGCACCCAGATGCGATGTCCTCAATGATGGCCAATGCGTTTTCACTGCGAAGCGGAATGACATAAGCGGGCGGAATATCCGGATAAGGGGCCCAATTCAATACTAATTCACCCTGAGAAATTCCCCATTTTATGTTGTATTCCTTAGAGCGTCCGATGACGGAGGCGATAGAAAGGTTGCAGTCTCCGTTTTGAAGTTTTGGCAGTTGTTCTTGTAGAAGCGGTAATTCGTTAAGCGTGACGGGTTTTAGTTCGATCGGCATATCGTGGTTCGAGTGTTTGAATTCAGTGGAGAATATACTATTCGGATCTGAAGCGATTATAGTTTTTCGATCCGTAACGAGCACCGGACAATTCAAAACAAAGGCAGTCTCATGGACTTTACAAACGTCGACGGCGTCTTACACATTCATTTGGATAATTTTTTTATCTTAGGAATTGCCTGTCTTTGTTACTTTCTCGGCCGCTGGATTAAATCTGAAATCAAGCTTCTGCAGGACCTATCCATTCCTGTTCCCTTTATCGGCGGTTTGCCGGCAGCAATTGTTTTTGCATGCCTAAAAATTTCCAAGACCGCGGTCGTGGTCTTAAATCCGGATCTCAATGCGCTGATTTTTCAGTTCTTTCTCACCATGATGGCTTTGATGGGAAGCTGGAAGCTCATTAAAACCGGATTTGTCATCTCCATCATGTTTTGGTCCTTTGCAATGGTCTTAGGCGTGCTTCAAGCCCTCATTGGACTCACTGCGGCACAAGCCTTAGGCATGCACCAGCACCTCGGACTGCTCATGGGCACGATATCCATGATGGGCGGAACGGAAACGCTTTCAAGTTTCATTCCCGCAGTTGAGCAGCTGGATAAATTCTCCGGCGCCGCCGAAGCCGCCTTGGGGGTTGCAACGTTGGGCATGGTTTGCTCCATGATGGTCAGCGCTCCGATGGGCGAATACCTCATTAAAAGATACGATCTTAAAAATCCCAGCCGCACCGAATTCGACAATGCACGGCTTATTCGTTCCATTCAGCGAAGCACTAAACCTTTTTACCGAACCCATACGGTTGAATGCATCAAGATCATTGCTATCTGCTTCGTATGTATGGCCCTCGGACATCTAATCAATCAGAAACTGTTTACGAGCGTTTTGATTCCTGACTACACCGTCTGCATGGTTTGCGCAGTGATCGCGAGAAATTTTGCAGATTCCACAGGCTGGTTCAGCGTTGACGGTCTCGCACTGAGGACTATGACTAAGATCTTTCTGATTCTTTTCATTTTGGTTTCGACATGCGCACTTCAGCTGGATTTGATTTTTGATCTCTCAGCGCCGATCATCGCTGTATTCTTCCTTGAACTCATCGTTAATGTTTTATTTGCGCGCTTTGTCTATTTCAATCTTTTAGGCAGGGACTTCCGAGGGATGCTCATTGCCGTCGGAGGCTTGGCATTCTCCATGGGGATGGCCGCCAACGGGCTCAGCAACATGCAGAGTCTTTGCGAAAAATACGGCCCGAATACCGACGGCTTCCTGGTCGTCTGCGTAGTAGGCTTGATTCTCTTGGCGATCTCCAATACGCTTTTAATTAAATTTTTACTCACTATTTTCTAATTCGAAGAGGTATCGAAATGGCAGACGAAATCGTTCTCCACGTCACAGAAGCAAATTACGAAGACACCGTCGTGAGATGCGATAAACCGGTTCTTTTAGCGATCGGTGCTCCGTGGTGCATTGACTGCAAGAGAATCCAACCGATGTTCATGGAATATGCTCAGAAGTACCATGACAAGATTCAGTTTGCCCACTGTGATTTCGATACCGAAGCAGGTCTTAATGCTAAGTTCCGCGTCCGCCATATTCCGACATTGCTTTTGATCCGCAAAGGCGAAATTCTTGACACTTTGGTTGAACCGAAAAAAGTTGAAGCCTTCGACGAGTTCGTCCAGAAGGCTTTGAAAGAAATCTAATCTCTAAAATTACAACTCAACCGCGTCCGCGATTTTTTCTTAATTGTCGTTAGCCGAAGCTTCCGCTCACGTACTGCCGAGTTTTTTCTTCTGTGGCATTCGAGAAGATCTTTTTGGTCGGACCGTGTTCGACCAACTCGCCCATGTAAAAGAAGGCCGTATTGTCTGAAATGCGCATCGCCTGCTGCATGTTATGAGTAACAATGATGATGCACAGATCCTTCTTAAGTTCTTCCATGCCTTGTTCAAGTTTTTCTGTCGCAATAGGATCCAATGCGCTGGCCGGTTCATCCATAAGCAGTACTTCGGGTTCAACAGCTAACGCTCTGGCAATACACAATCTTTGCTGCTGACCGCCGGAGAGAGAAAGGGCAGAGTCCTTGAGGCGATCCTTTACTTCATCCCATAGAGCCGCTCTTCGAAGACTTTCTTCCGCCTTTTCCATCAAAAGCGATTTGTTTGTAACACCGGAAACTTTGAGGCCATAAACGACATTTTCGAAAATACTTTTCGCAAACGGCGTCGGTCTCTGGAAAACCATACCGATTCTTCGTCTCAGCTCAACCACATCGCAATGCTGATGATTGATTTCCTCGTTTCCGAATTTGATTGATCCTTCCAGACGGGCACCTTCGATCAGGTCATTCATTCGATTCAATGTACGAAGAAAAGTGCTTTTTCCACAGCCGGAAGGACCGATTAAGGCAGTGATTTCTTTTTTATTGAAAGAGAGAGAAATATTTTTTAATACCTGCTTTGAGCCATAAAAGAAATTTAAATTAGATGCGCTCAATTTTGTAAATTCATTATTTACTTGCATATTTACTTTTTCGATATTCCCAATTCATTTTCAAATTCGCAAAAATTGTATTTAGCTTTTATGACAACTAAATGTCAGGAATATGTCAATTTAATGACAACTTACTCTTTGATTTATTGTCATAAAAATTTCACAGAACTGTAATTTTCTTGTCATTTTTTACTTCTAGTATTCGCCGTGTTCCTTGAGGAAAAACAATTTCTTTCTTGGAACAAAAAAACTTGTTAATAAAACATAGGAAAATTTATGAGAAAAAATTATTTAATTTCCTTACTTGCTTTGTCTGCCATGGCTGTTTCCGCTTCTTCCATGGCAAAAGAAAACGTGACGGTTTCCGGTTCAACAACCGTCTTGCCGGTCATGCAAAAAATCTCTGAGCATCTCATGCAAAAAGATCCCTCGGTTGTCATCGAACTCTCAGGAGGCGGGTCCGGCAGCGGAATTAAGGCTCTGAATGAGCAGCTGACACAAATCGCCATGAGCTCGAGAAAAATCAAAGATAAGGAGCTTAAGGCAGCTGAAGAAAAGGGCGTTAAACCCTTTGAAATCCCAGTAGCGGTTGACGCGATTGTTCCGATCGTCAATCCTAAAAACTCCCTCAAGAATCTCTCTTTGGACGACTTGAGAAAAATCTACAAGGGCGAAATCAAGAACTGGAAAGACGTCGGCGGACCCGATGCTCCGATTGTCCTGGTATCCAGAGATACTTCTTCGGGAACTTTTGAAACCTGGGAATCTCTGGTCATGAAAAATCAGCGCGTCAGCCCGAGAGCACTTCTGCAAAGCTCCAACGGCACCGTGGTTCAAACCGTCGCTAAGAATCCCAACGCGATCGGATATGTCGGCCTCGGTTACCTAGTCTCGATCATCAAGGCTATAGAAATCAATGGGATTAAAGCAACTCCAGAGACCGCTAAAGACGGAAAATGGCCGCTCTCGCGCGATCTTTATCTCTACACAAATCATCAGCCGCAAGGAGCCGTTAAAAAAGTAACGGACTTCTGCCTCTCTGAAGAAGGCCTAAGCCTCATCAAAGAAGTCGGTTTTGTTCCGCCTGCTAAACGTTAATTTCAGATCTCTCTGAAAGAAAGCTTGAAGATCGAAGTAAGCTTTCCCACTGTTTCCGTCATTTTCGCTGTGACCGGCACCGAATAGCCGGAGCCGCCAAGGTGATTGAAACCTCGGAGTCTTCTAGTGAAGCGAACCATCAAGGATTTCATTTTTGAAAAATCTCTTTTATTTTTAGCTCTTCTTACTCTTGCCGGCCTCGCCGGAATCGTCTGGTTCCTGTTTAAAGAGGGCATGCCGGTCCTCGAGACAATATCGCTCAAACATTTTCTGACCGGTCACGACTGGTACCCGACGGAAGATCCTCCGTCTTTCGGAATATTTCCTTTAATCATCGGATCTGTCTCGGTCACGCTGTTAGCCGCCGTCATGGCCATACCTCTCGGGATCCTCTGCGCTGTCTGCTTATCTGAAATTGCTTCGTCAAGACTGCGGTCCATTTTTAAACCGTTCATCGAACTTTTGGCGGCAATGCCTTCCGTTGTGATCGGTTTTGTCGGCATGACTGTTTTGGCACCTTTCCTGCAGGATTATTTCGGAGCACCGACCGGACTGAACGTATTAAACGCAGCTATTTTGCTGGCCCTCATGGCCGTTCCGACCATCTGTACCATTTCCGAAGACGCTCTTCGCTCAGTTCCGAGAAGCCTTAAAGAATCTTCTTTAGCACTCGGCGCCACGCATTGGGAAACACTGACCACCGTCACGGTCCCGGCTGCTTTTTCAGGAATTGCGACCGGAGTGATGCTGGGTTTAAGCCGCGTGATCGGAGAAACCATGGTTGTCTTGATGGTAGCAGGCGGTGCGGCACTCATCCCGGAAAGTCTGTTTGATCCGGTCAGACCTATGCCGGCCTCAATCGTCGCAGAAATGGCCGAATCTCCTTTCGGAAGCAGTCACTACCATGCTTTGTTTGCCATCGGCATCGTACTGTTTTTCTTTACCTTTCTCTGCAACCTGGCTGCCTTCCTGATTTCTCAGAAATACAAATTAAAAGCCTCGAACTAACACAGGAACTTCAATGAATCTATCCATAACCTTACGAGATCGAAGAACATATAAAGAGTATGCAGGTCTTTTTATGATTAAGACCGGTGCTTGGGTCGTGGTCGCCTTATTTCTCGCTTCGCTTGGCTACATTTGTTACCATGGAGCGGGAACGCTTTCTCCTTCGTTTCTTTCTTCCTTTCCGGAAAAAATGATGGAAGAGGGCGGGATTCTGCCTTGCATCATCGGCACTGCGATTCTGTCCGTCGGGGCTATGGCTGTTGCACTGCCTCTCGGAATTGCTTGCGCCGTCTGGCTCAATGAATATGCAAAAGAAGGGCCGCTTAAAAAGCTCATCACTTTAGCCGTCGCCAATCTTGCCGGCGTTCCGTCCATTGTGTTCGGTTTGTTCGGATTAGCTTTCTTCGTCACCGTTTGCGATTTAGGCGTCAGTGCGATTGCCGGGATCCTGACTTTAGCAGTTCTCACGCTTCCGATCGTCATCAATACTGTTCGCGAGACGCTTTCTCAGATTCCAAACAGCTGGAGGGAATCTTCTCTCGCGCTGGGGGCCAGCAAAACTCAGACCGTTCTGCGAACGGTTCTTCCGGCCGCACTTCCCGGAATTTTGACCGGCGCCATCTTAGGCTTGGCCAGAGCCGCCGGAGAAACGAGCGCCATCATGTTTACTGCAGCCGTCGTCTCGACGACTAATTTGCCGAATTCTCCGTTTGCCGCAGTGATGTCGCTTCCGTACCATATTTATGTGTTAGCCACGACAGGCATGAATCCGGATAAAGCGGTGCCGATTCAGTGTGCAACAGCTCTGGTTCTTCTAATGACCGTATTCGCTTTGAATCTGATGGCTTTCTATATCCGCCAAAAATCTTCGAAGCGACCGGCGTAGCAGCTGTTTATAAAGGCTTTTTCCATCCGAAGCGGGCGTCAGTCAACAGACGGCCCGCTTCAATTTCTTCAACGGCAGCCAGGAAATCTTCTTCGGTTTTACTCTTAAAGATGTTTTTAAAAGCCTTTGGATTTTCTTCAAAAAGATTGGCCTGGAAGAACCAAAACTCTTTCATGCGCATCATGGCATTTCGACGGTTCTGGAAGGCTTCCGTATAAGCATCGAAAAGGGCGGTCGTGAAATTTTTAATTTCTTCGAGGGCGGCAGCCGGACCTCCTTTATATTTACGGAAGAGTGCCGGATCGGCCATTAGCGAACGCCCGACCATCAGCATCTTGGGCTCTCGGAACATCTGGGAGAAATCTGTCATGTCGGACGTCGTGATCATGTCGCCGTTTACACCCAACGGAAACGGGATTTCATCGAGATGCTCAAGAAGCGCTTCCTTCCTAACTTCTCCTTTGTATTGATCGGTCTTTAGACGCATGTGAACAATCAAAAGAGAAAGCGGATATTTTTTATATAAATTGAGAATGTCTCCGAACTCTTCCGTGTTCGCCCATCCGAGTCTTGTTTTGATAGAGATTGGTACCGTAATCCCGGCACTGAAAATTTCATCCAGGAAACGTTCCAATGCGTAAAGATCTCTTAAAAAACCTGAACCTTTTCCTTTGGCTACAACGGTGCCGGAAGGGCAGCCGAGGTTAAGGTTGACTTCCTTATAGCCCAAATCCTGAAGAGCTTTAGCGGCCCAGATGAAATCAGCAGGACGGTTGCTCAAAAGCTGAGGAACCACCGGAATACCGGAATTTACTTCAGGAGAAAGCTCCTTGAGATGTCGGTCCGTGAATTTAGGTTCAACGGTTGGCGTAATGAAAGGGATGTAGTAAAGATCAGTTCCTCCGAAGTACTGATGGTGCAAACGACGAAATACTGCCGTCGTTAAACCTTCCATCGGAGCCGCTGCTAATAACTGACCATTCATTTCTTGCCATCCTTATTTGAAGGCGTCATTCTAGTCGAGCCTGAGAAAAAATCCTTCTAAAACAAAGCGTATTGCGTGTGAAAGTTTTTCTGAACCTCAGAAAAGCCGGACATCAAAAGTCCGAATTTCGTTTACAAAGAAAAAATAAGGATGAATTTACAATTGGTTTCATTTATTAAGTACATATCTATTTTATTTTTATATGGACAATATTATTATGTGCATATCGAAATTCAATTGATTGTCAGGAGAAACGAAATGACGATTACATTAAAGAAGAACAGTGTTGATGTCCGTGTCGAACTTCGCCGCAATGACACCGACTTCATCGGTGATGACCGCGCTTACTACGCTTACTTTTTCAGCAAAGCCGGCTGCTTCGGCTCTGCCAAAGTGACTGAAAAAGAAATTTTCCCGATCGACTGCGAATCCTTCACTACAAAGGAAAGAGAAAACTTCAAAGATGCTTTGGCTCCTCTTCAGCCCGACATTCTCAAACTTGCCTCTTTTCTGAACAAAGAAAATGAGAATAAAGGCGACTTGGAAAGCACTTTGGATCTCCAGTGGGCTCTGGCTAAAAGAGGTCGTCCGAGCTTAGACGACAAGCCGTTAATTCGCACAACGATTCTGCTGACGGAAGAAGACAAAGAAAAACTTAAAATTTTAGGCGGCTCTTCCTGGATTCGCAACCAGATCAGAATGGCTCGGCTCGGTGAAATCCAATAAAAAAGCGACCCGAAGATCGCTTGTAGGACAAGGGGCCGGCAGCAATGCCGGCCTCAATTTTTTACTTCACAGCCTTGGCAGCTTGTGCAGCCTGTTCACCTGCAATACGGCCGAAGACCATAATGTCAGTGTAGGCGTTGCCGCCTAAACGGTTCGTACCATGAGTGCAGCCCGTTACTTCACCGGCAGCATAAATTGCCGTTCTTATCGAGTGCTTCAGCCTTCGGATTGATACGGACGCCGCCCATCGTATGGTGAATCGAGGGAACAGCCTTGATGATGTAGTACTTGCCGGTCGACAAATCTTTCAGACCGCCGCGGTTGTGGAAGTCTAAGTCCTTGCCGCCGTCTTTAGCCATCTGGCTGACACGGTCAATCGTGGCTTTGAGATTGTCATACGGAATCTTGAAGAAGTCGGCAACTTCCTTCAGGTTGTCAGCGGTATGCATAACGCCCTGTTTTGTGAAGGTTTCGTATTCTTCCGGATGAGCCTTAACGGTGTTGGAGATCTTTCCGATATTGTCATTCCACAAGACATAGTGGTAAGAATCCGGCTGGTTAAGAATAGCGTGAGAAATCACGTCGCGGCGCTGAAGTTCTTCAACGAAGCGTTTTCCTTCCTGGTTAATCAGGATGGCGCCGTCAAAACGTGCATCAGCGATCAGTTCAATCACGCCGGAAATCGGGTCGCAGATCGGATAGGTCTGGATGTACTGCATGTTGACCAATTCAGCACCGGCTTTCTGAGCCATGTAAAGTGCTTCACCGGTGGTTCCCGGAGCGTCCGTTGTCTTGAAGCGTTCGTCTAAGCTCGGGTTGTACTTCTTAACCATTGCAGCATTGGCACCGAAACCGCCGGTCGCCAAAATAATGCCGCCCTTAGCATAGAAGTCATACTTCTTACCGTTGGATTCGCAGCTGACACCGACGACGCGGCCGTCTTTATTCTTAATCAGAGCAACAGCCTTCATACCGGTGACGACAGGAATCTTTTCTTTCTGAGCCAAAGCAGAAAGTTTTGTGATGTATTCAGTTCCGGTCTGACCAACAGGAATCAGAGCGGGTTTAACGGAGTTTCCGTCAAACTGGAAGAGGTTATGCGGTTCATATCTGATACCGACAGTGTTCTTCAGCCATTCAGCTGCGGGCAATGCACCGTGTGTCATGGTTTCGACAACAGCAGGATCGCCCTTGTAGTCGCCTCCCTTGAGGGTGTCCTGAGCGTGCAGTTCGGGCGAATCTTTAATGCCGAGTTCTTTCTAAATCCAGCTTTGTGCCACATTCATTTCCGCTCCGGAAATCAAAGAATTGCCGCCGACTTGAGGCATCTTTTCCAGGAGAATAACGGAAACGCCCAGGGCTTTAGCGGTTAAAGCGGCGGCAAAGCCTGCACCGCCGGCACCGACTACGACGACGTCATAATTACGTTCGGCAGGAATTGCGACTTGGGCCTTAACTGCTTTTTTCTCAACTTTCTTCAAAGTGATTCCGGCTTTTTTTTGCGGCGTCTTTAACGGCAGCCAGCAAACCGAGAGAAGAGTAGGTCGCACCGGCAATGACATCAAGGTCTGTGGAATCGGTCTTAACAATTTCGTCTTTGAGGTCGGTAAATACTTTCTGAGACAAAACCGGATTTTCCTGTTGTTTAAGAATATCGACGTTCTTGATTTTGACGTCTTCAAACACAACTTTGACTTTGATTTCACCGTCTTTACCGATACCGGAACCTTCCTGAGTAACGGTAGCGGCTGTCGCTGTAGCGGAGAGGAATAACGCAGCAAGAATAGCTGCGCTGAGCTTAACGATTCTCATAGATTCTCCTAGAGAAAATAAATGAAATCAACAGGTTGCCTAAACAAATTTAGTCCTACGCCTGCTGACGGATGGTTTCATTTTAGACGCAAATTCTTGGTACTTGTACTTAAGTGTTTCAACTAACTGTGGCAAATAACTCAAACAGAGCGGTTTGCTTACTAAGAGCTTGAATCGGCATTAGAAAAGAATCTTTAGCAGGAATCACCACAAGATGTCATCAACGGGATGTTTTGATTTTTTCTAATAAGGATGTAAAAACAGCCGCCTTCCTAAAACTAGAAAGACGGCTGAAGTTAATCCTTCAGTTAGGTTAGCTCGTTTAGCCTCTCCAGCGAAGCATTCTTAACCCATTGGCAACAACGATGAGGCAAGTGCCTGTATCGGCGAACACGGCCATCCACATCGTGCCGATACCGGCGAGTGTCAGAACAAAGAAGATAAGCTTGATCGAAAGAGCAATCACAATGTTTTCAACCAGCAGCTGGAAAGTCTTCTTTGAGAGCTTGATGAATTCGGGCAGCTTGCGAAGGTCATCATCCATCAGGGCGACGTCAGCAGTTTCAATCGCAGTATCCGTTCCGGCAGCGCCCATGGCAAATCCGATATCGGCACGAGCAAGAGCAGGGGCGTCATTGATACCGTCGCCGACCATGCCGATCACTTCACGTTTGGCAATGCTGTCAACCAACGACTGTTTATCTTCCGGTAGAAGGTTGCCTTTGGCTCTGTCCACACCGACTTTATCGGCGATCTGGCGGGCTGCCTTTTCGTTATCGCCGGTGAGCATAATGGTTTTAACGCCCAGGTCTTTCAGCTGACCGATCACATCCGGAGCATTTTCCTTGATGCTGTCGGCAACGCCGAAATAAGCCAGAACTTTCTTAGAAGAAGCAAAGATCAAAGGTGTATAGCCGTGATCAGCCAATTCGGAAACTTTGGCACGAACCGTCGGACCGTTCAGATAGAACTTATCGAGACCCTTTATGTTGCCGAGATAGTATTCCGTTCCGTCGATTTCACCGATCACGCCTTGTCCGGGAGCGGCATAAAAGCCATGAACATCTTTTTGTCCTGCCGGCTTTTGCTGAGCGGAATACTCGGACACGGCTTTACTGACCGGATGATCATTGCGAACGGCGAGAGCAGTCGCCAAGTCCAAAATTTCTTCGTCCGTCAAACCGGCACCGGCGTTTTCAAAAGTGATGACAGCGGGTTTGCCTTTGGTCAAAGTGCCTGTCTTATCAAAGGCGATGCTCTGCAGTGTTCTGCCTTTTTCAAGGTATACACCGCCTTTAATCAAAATTCCCCGACGAGCTGCGGTTGCTAATCCGGAAACGATCGTCACCGGCGTAGAAATAACCAGGGCGCAAGGACAGGCAATAACAAGAATCGTCAGGCCTTTATAAATCCAGTCGAGCCATTCGCCGCCCATAAAAAGAGGAGGAATAAGGGCAGTTAAAACAGCAATCACAAAGACGGTCGGCGTATAGACTTTGGCGAAGCTGTCAACAAAACGCTGTGTGGGAGCACGAGAGCTCTGGGCCGATTCAATGGCAGAAATAATTCGCGCAGGCATCGAGTTGTCGACGTCGGATTCTGCACGATAAGTAATCGTGCCGTTCTTATTAATAGTGCCAGCAAAGACTTTGTCTTCCGGTTTTTTCTCTACCGGCATCGATTCGCCGGTAATCGGGGACTGGTCGATCGAGGTCTGTCCGGACAGAACAACGCCGTCAACGGGAAGACGCTCACCGGGAACAACACGGACGACGTCGCCAATCTTGATTTCCTTGGCGGGGACTTCGATAAAGTTTCCGTCTTTTTCCACTCTTGCGGTTTGCGGAGCAAGAGAGAGGAGGCTGCGAATCGCACCGCGTGCACGATCCAGCGAAATCTGTTCAATGGCTTCTGACAATTCGAAGAGAACCATCACCATTGCGGCTTCCGGCCAGGAGCCGATCAAAACCGCGCCGGTGACCGCAACCGCCATCAGGGCATTCATGTTGAAATTCAGGTTGCGGATAGCAATGAAGCCTTTTTTGTAAGTACCGAGTCCGACCAAAGCGATGGCGGCAACAGCAAGGACAATGGAGAGCCAATCAGGAAGGCTGAGGTACTCGCAGGCTTCCGAGCCAAGTGCGATAACAATGCTGAGAACGTACTTCCACCAGGCAATCTTGGTCGGTTTGAATTCGGAAAGCTTCGGTCTCTCGTTTGCTTCCAGAACTTCAGGGGTGTAATCGAGAGATTTGATCGCAGCAACAATCTCAGGAAGCATCCCTTTGGGATAAGAGACAGTAAGAACACGATTCATTAAATTGAATTGCAGACCACTCACGCCTTTCATGTCGTTAAGTTTTTTGCGAATCAGGCCTTCCTCAGTGGGGCAGTCCATCTGCTGGATTCGAATCTGTGTAGTTTCTTTCCCCTCATTGGTCCGCATCTTAAGTTTGAGATTGTTCGCTTCGAAGGCTTGTTTAATGACAGGCAAAGCTTCAGGTGTATGAATAATCCTTAATCCGTCGGGATTTAAACCGACATCTTTAACTCCGGCAATGGCGCCCAGGGTAGAAAAGAGCAAGCGATACTGAGAAGGATGAACTCCTGAAACATCCCAATCGGTGTCCATGCTGTTTTCGACATGCTCGTGATCATGACCGCAGCAGCAGTGATCGTGGTCATGATGATGTCCTTCTTCATGAGTGTGACCATGTTCACAGCAGTGTTCGTGGCCTTCCTCACCGTGGTCATGACAGCACTTTTCATGCTTTTCTTCATGATGGTGACAGCAGCAGTGGTGTTCTTCATCGTGACCCTCATGCTTGCAGCCGCAATGTTCTGCACCATGATGATGACCACAGCCGCAGGATTTTTCAACGTGGTCGGCTTCATGATGATGGCAGCCGCATCCGTGTTCATGTTCATGAGGAGTTGTCTCTTCACTCGCTTGAGAAACAGCTGTTTTTCCTTCATCAGAAGGGGAAGCCGTTTTGTTGTCAGAGTTTGTTAACGACATGATTTTTCATACTCGTTTTGTTAATATACCGACATTAAAAACCCTGAAGTAACTTCAAGGTCAAGCGATTTTTTATAGGTATTTATGCGGATAAGTGAATTAGCAAAGAAAGCAGGCTGTACCGTGGAATCTATTCGTTTTTACGAAAACCACGATCTCATTCCCCGTCCTCCCAGAACGGATTCCAATTACCGTATCTACGGACCGGCTCACCTCGCTCGCCTGCTTTTTATCCGTCACTGCCGCTCTCTTGATCTTTCGCTGAGTGAGATCAAGACCCTTGCAGATGTTGTGGAGAGCACTCAGAAGGACGAACTCATTCGTGCCCACCATATCGTTGAAGAACACCTGAAAGCCATTGATCAAAAAATTCAGGATCTCTACAACTTGCGCGATCAGCTTAACCGCCTCCACAGCAGATGTCATGGAGAAGACCATGATCACGGCCGCTGCGGACTAATTGAAGAACTAACTAAAGAATAAAAATCAAAAATTACAAATGATGGAAGAATACAAAGAGGGCCAATTCCGAATGGATTTTGAAAACACCGGAAGGGCTAACCGCAAAAGAAGGATTTTCCTGGACACTGAAACCACAGGCATGTGCCGATCAACAGACAGAATTGTCGAAGTCTGCGCGATCGAAGTCGATGATGCTTTCAATGAGATTGATAGCTTTCATGCATTCATTAACCCGCAGCGAAAAGTCCCTTGGTTTGTCACGCGCATTCATGGTTTAAACAATAAATTTCTCGACGACAAACCGATTTTTTTCGACATCGGAAGAGACCTTCTGCTTTTCTTAGAAGGGAGCGAACTTTGGGCTCATAACATGGCCTTTGATGCCGGAATGCTGAATGCAGAATTCACACGCAACCGACTGCCGACATTGGAAAAAGTAGATTGTCGTTTGAACTGCACACTTCAGCTCGCGAGAAGCACTTTCCCCGGGCAAAAGAATTCATTGGATGCGCTGCTGGACAGGTTTTCTATTGACCGCTCGGACAGAAAGCTGCACGGCGCAATGATCGATACTCGTTTATTAGTAAAGGTATACCAAAATTTAGTAAGCTACAAAACCCAAAAGTAGTCTGTTTTACAAATTAAATTAGCATTTGTTCGAATAATTGTCTAATATGTAGAAAGCCTGATTTGAAAACAGGACTACATATTATGAAAGAATCTCCTACCACAGTGACAAAAAAACAGGGTTGGGGCGGCAAACGAGCAGGTTCGGGCAGAAAACCCGGTCCGTATGCGGGCACCTCTAAGGTAACCACGATCCTTTTGACGACGGCTCTGATAGAAAAATTGCATAAGCTCGGAGGTTCTTCCTGGGTTAGGGAACAGATCATTAAGAGCAAGGATGATCTGTTGCCGGAAGAAAAGCCCGAATCTCTTGCATCTCTTACCTCTATCGGTTCTTATTTCAATTCCACAGAAGAGGACCCGCTGTCCGCTTGTTTAGTCCGAAATCCTGAAGAAACCGTCTTCTGCATTGCCGAGGACGATACAATGAAGGATTCCGGTATCGACTTCGGCGATCTTTTGATCGTGGATCGTTCTGCGGATCCGCAAAACGGCTCAATGGTCGTCGTGCATACGGCTGACGGTTATTCCATCAGAAAATATTTACCCGCGTCCGAAGTTCCTCAGGGTGAACCGAATCTTTTCGTGAGCCCTGACAGCGACTGGCGGTTGCTGGGAGTCATCGTTTTTGTGGTTAAAAATATTCAAGGCGCGGTCGACGCTCTTGCTATCAAGGAAGCGGCTGCCGTCTGATTTTTGAAGTTATGGCAACAGAAGAAGATCTGCCCGTTGTTTTGCCTCCGACTTATACGAGGCAGAAAGTTTATCGCTGGCCTTCAGGTAAAACCGTCGATGATGCGGTTGCCGACGAAGTTCCGATTTCCATTACTTATAACGGCATCTCTCATGTCGTCATGATGGCTTCTCCCGAATTGCTGGAAGAATTTGCCGTCGGCTTTTCATTATCGGAAAGAATCATTCCGGATATTTCTCATATTTACGACATCCAAGTCAAAGAAGGCTGCGGCAACGGTCTGGTTGTCGAAATGGAAATTTCTCCTCGATGCTTCTTCAAGCTCAAAGAACACAGACGGTCCATGGTAGGGCGCACCGGCTGCGGTATCTGCGGGGTAGAGAGCCTGAAAGATGTTGAATTGAAGCCTGAGCCTCTGAAACGCACTTATCAATTTGACATGAACTTCTACCAACCTGCGATGAAATACTTTGAGCAGGTCCAGAAAGTCGGTCAGGTAACCGGAAGCACTCATGCCATGCTGGCCTTCACTCCTGAAGGTAAATTTTTAGGCGGAACGGAAGACGTCGGACGTCACGTTGCACTGGATAAACTCATCGGAATGAGAGCAATGAAAAAATGGGGACCGGTTGTTGTATTCCTGAGTTCCCGAGCCTCTTACGAAATGGTTCAAAAGGCGGCCGTGACCGGAATTGAAATTCTATTTGCTATTTCTGCGCCAACCAATCGAGCGCTCCGTTTGGCAAAAGAGTGCGATTTAACCTTAAGCGCTTTCTGCCGAGACAATCGAGCAAATATTTACAACGCTCCTGAAAGACTGCTGAATCTCTAATTATTAAAGCCGCGCACCGCGCGACTTTTTCAATCGTTACTCTTCTTTAGACAGATCCCGAAGAAGTGTCGGATCATCGTGATGCACCAAGAGCATAGGCAGTTTTGTCTGAGAAGCAACCGACATCGTAACCGAACCTAACATCATGATTCTTAAAGAATTTCCTCCGTGCGTACCCATCACCATTAAACTTAAGTTATGTTCCTTGGCGTACTTGGAAATTTGTGCCGCCGGATCGCCGGTAAGAAGCGCTTCAACGACTTCATGACCTTTTTCCTGCATATATTTTTCAAAAGGCTCGGCGATCTTAAAGAAAGGTTCTCTTTGTTCTTTTTCAAATTCTTCAGAAGAAAGAGCAGGGGCTCCGAAAGCACTAACTTCAGGAATTAATAATCCGTTTTGAGGTGAAGCAACATTAATTAAATGGAAGCGAGCATCCTTAGCGAACAAAGGAAGACGTCTCTTAATAAAAGTTAAAACAGCTGGGGAGTATTCGGAACCGTCTAAGCAAACACCGACTTCGGTTCTTCCCGGTTTCTGATAGAACTTGTGCCGAATCACCAGAAGGGGAATCGGCGTGCTGGCCAAGACTGAAGAAGTTTTTGAGCCAAGCAAAATTCCCTTGACCGGTGTATGGCCGTGTGAACCCATAACAATCAGGGTTGCCGGAATTTCCTGAGCATATTCGACAATGCGATTTGTCGCCTTTCCATAAGCGACTTTCATTTTGACTTTATAACCCGCGGCTTCCAAAGCTTTCTTTGCCGGTTTCAAAATTTTTTTTGCAGCTTCATCCAGAATCTCTTCTGAGTTGGGAATCTTGGAAGCGAATCCGGAGGGAAGTTTCTTCTGAACGTTCAAAAGATAAACGGTATCGGTTTTCGCTCTAAGCGAAGAATGTTCGCAAATATATTCAATCGCTCTGTCACTATAAACACTACCGTCAATCGGTAAAAGAACCTTCATAAAATCCCTCTGTGGGTTATTTTGTTAGTTTCGATTTTAATTCTGTTTTGTGACCGTCATATGACGGTCACTATTATCTTAAGAAGCAGCGCGATTCAGCGCAATAGTCAAAAGACAAGCGGCTCCGGTCGCAATCGCCTTGTCATTAAAATCAAATTCAGGATTGTGAACAGAAGTATTGTGCGTTTCATCCTGAACTCCGAGTCTGAACAAGCATCCGGGTTTGGCCTGGAGCATAAATGAAAAATCTTCTCCTCCGACGCGGCGAATCATCAATTTAACTTTATCCGGACCCAGCGCTTCTTCAAGAAGGGCTTTAGCCTTTTCAACATGTTCGGGAGAATTGAACCTGGCCGGATAAAGTTTGGTGTATTCCAATTTTCCTTGCATGTCATTCGAAAGCGCAGTGCCGTCGACAATCTGTTGCATTCTTTGAATGATGATGTCCTGAACTTCCTTTTCAAAAGAATGGGTCGTTCCGACAATCGTTGCTGTCTTTTGTACAACGCTGGATCCTTTTTCATTTCCGCAGCTGATGCATCCTGCAGAAACGACTGCCGTCTGGTTAGGATCAACACTGCGGGAAACAATAGTTTGGAGGGAAAGCACACATTCACATGCCGCAACCAGAGGATCCTTTGTTAAGTGAGGACGAGAACCGTGACCACCGACCCCTGTAAATGTAATTTTGAAAATATCCGCATTTGCCGTAGCAAAACCCGGAATAAATCCTACGAAGCCGACGGGAAGCATAGGTTCGGCATGCAAAGCGTAAAACTCATCGATTCCGAATTTTTGAACCAAACCGTCTTCAATCATGTAACGGCCGCCGGCGAAACCTTCTTCTCCCCGCTGGAAGATGGCAACTAATCTTCTGGCAAAATCTCTATGCTGATTAATATAGTGAACGGCTGCGAGCAGGGTACCGGTCCACAAGCATGCATCGTCATCGGAACTTTACTGCACCACTGGACACCGGTTTTTTCTTCCAAGGAAGTGCATCGGAATCTGCTCGGAGTCCAATCGTTTTTCCCGGACGGCTGCCTTCGATGACAGCCACGACACCTGTGACATTTGCGCCGCCGACAAAAGTTGAAATTCCCTTAATTCCGAAAGACTTTAAAGCTTCGACGATCTTTTCCTGAGTTTTCGGAAGATAAAGACCGATTTCAGGTTCTTCGTGAATGCAGTGGCGGAACTGAGCACCGAGTTTGGCACTTTCTTCGAGTTGGGATGGTTTGATAATGAGGGCCATGAAAACTTCTCCTTGATTTTGATTTGTAACTATTTTAATCGGGAAATTTCCATGTCTTCCAAGAAAAGTACAAGAAGTTTTGCAGACAAATTAAATTTTTCTTTATTTTTCAGTAAGTTCTTTTTCGAAATCTTTCTATCCAAAACGGGGTACAGGGTTTTCATTTAGACAACAAACTGTTACTTTTCTTACATGTGTTTATCAGCGCTCATCACTTTATTATTATGGAAAGAAATCGAGACACACTCGATTGAAAAATTAAAGAACAAAACATCCCATAAAACAAAAATTTCTAGGGCTTTTACCTTTTTTGGAGGAGAGAAATGGATACCAAAGCCTACCGGTATCGACAAGAGGCCATGAAAAGATGGATTCTTCTTTTCATTGTTTCCCTGTTTTCCCTGTTTTCCCTGTTTGTGCTCGGCATATATGCCATTGCCGCGGAAAGATATTACGACGAAAGCGGAAGATACATGGGACGTATGGATGACTCCGGAAGAATGTACGATAAAAGCGGAAGATATCAAGGTCGGGTTTCTGAAGACGGACGATTTTATGACAACAGCGGTCGTTACCAAGGAAGACAAAGTTCCGATGGCCGCTACTACGACAAAAGCGGCAGATATCAAGGTCGTATGACGGAAGACGGCAGAGGCTACAACAAACAAGGCCAATATCAGGGAAGAATTTCTGAAGACGGCCGGATTTATGACAAGAGCGGCAGATACCAAGGCCGCATTCAAAATAACAACTAAAAATTCAGCAAAAAATGAGGTCCTTCGGGGCCTTATTTTTTACCTTCAAATCCCATAATCGCACGAATAATTTTAATTTAATGGTTTAATTCGCGTTGTTTTGCAAGCAAACAAATTGCTTGTCACTATTTGATTTTTAATGGTTTTTCCTGAGTGCAGACTTCTTTTTTTTAATCTAATGTCGCAAAATATTTTTTTAGAAGATTCGTGTCATGGAAATGGACGTCAGAGCGCTCAATGCGCTCATTCCCGTATTTGACTTTGTCGGCATTGTCGCTTTCGCACTCTCCGGTGTGTTCGAAGGCATCAAAAGAAGAATCGACCCGGTCGGTGTTTTTATCGTCGCTTTTTCGACGGCTTTCGGCGGAGGTATGCTCCGTGACATTTTGATTGACCGTCGTCCTTTTTACTGGATCGATCACGAAGCTTACGTTGTTGCCACTTTCGTCATCTGCATGGCTGCTCCGTTCATTTATAAATTTTTCCAGAGAACCAAACACGCGCACGATTGGTACATCTTTGCCGACGCAATCGGTCTTGGAATTTTCTGTATTTCAGGAACTTCGCTTTCGCTCGCAGCCGGAGTGCCCTGGCTGTCTTCCGTCATCATCGGATGCATCACCGGTGTTTTCGGCGGTTTGATGAGGGACTGTTTCTTAAATCAAATGCCGGCCGTAGTTGCCGACCGTCAGCCGTATGCGGTTGTCGGTTTTATCGGATGCTGGTTCTACATCATGCTTTTGGAACTCAAAGTTCCGGTCGATGCCGCACTTTGGGCCGGCTTCATTTTCATTACGGCACTTCGTATGGCTTGCGTCTCTTTTAAATGGAAAATTTCTTACTTCCTCAAAGAAGAGCAAGAAAAGAAAGCTCAAGAAAAATAATCTTTCCGGCCTGCATCAGCAGGCCGTTTTTTTTGAGATCAAAAAAATCCTCCGGTGTTTTTCGCATCGGAGGATTCTTGTTAATCAGGAAGAAAAATTACTCTTCAATGAAGTGAGCGTGTTTCGGATCCCACATAGCATCCTTAACAGCTTTCTTCAGATCGGCAGGTTTTTCAATTCCGGCCAGATTGTTGTCGAAGATGTAACCGGCAACTGCCGCACCGATTGCCGCAGAAATTTCGCGAACTTCGGAGAGTGCAGGGTATAAGCTGCCGCGTTCCAGATCTTCCGGTTTGACCATGTCGGCAAGAACCTTGGCACCAACCAAGAAAACTTCGTTCGGGATCAATTTGGCACGAGAGAAAATAGCACCGAGGCCGATACCGGGGAAGACGTAGTGGTTGTTGCCCTGACGAGGAACAAAAGTTTTTCCTTTGTATTCAATAGGTTTGAACGGGGAACCGCAAGCGAACAAGCAGCGGGCGTCTGTGTATGTGTAAGCTTCTTCTGCCGTGCATTCTGCCTTGGATGTCGGGTTGGAAAGGGCAAAGATGATCGGACGTTCGTTGATCTTGGCCATTTCTTCCAAGCATTCTTTCGTAAATGCGCCGCCCTGAGCAGAAACACCGATAATGGCAGTCGGCTGAATTTCGCGGATGGCTTCCAGGAAAGTTTCAGCCGGAGCGTCTTCAGCGGCAAACGGCATCTTGGCAGAAGTCAGCGGAGCGGAACGTTTCTTGGTAACCAGTCCTTTGGAGTCAAAAAGCTTGATACGAGCAAGAGCTTCTTCTCTGGTCAGACCTTCTTCAACCATTGCATCAGCGATCAGATGAGCAATACCGGTTGCGGCAGAGCCGGCACCCAAGAAGAGAACCTTCTGATCTTTCAGCTGCTGTTTCAGAATACGCATCGAAGAGAACATACCGGTCAGAACAACAGAAGCAGTACCCTGAATATCATCATTGAAGCAGGGGACTTTGTCTTTGTACTGATCCAGCAGGTCATAGGCGTGGCTGTTGTGGAAGTCTTCGAACTGAATCACAACATTGGGCCAGCGTTCTCTGACAGCATCAACAAATTCAGCAATCAAGGCATCGTATTCCGGTCCAGTGACGCGTTTCTGACGAAGACCCATGTAAAGCGGGTCGTTCAAAAGTTCTTCATTATTCGTACCGACGTCGATGCAGACAGGCAGAGTCTTCTGGGGGTTAACACCGGCGCAAGCAGTGTAGAGAGCAAGTTTTCCGACAGGGATGCCCATGCCGTTGACACCCAAGTCGCCTAAGCCGAGGATGCGCTGGCCGTCCGTGACAACGATGATATCGACATCTTTATGCGGAACGTTGGCAACCAACTGACGAACACGACCTTTGTCTTCGGTAGAGACATAAAGACCGCGGGCATAGCGGAAGATGTGACTGTACTGCAGACATGCCTGTCCGACTGTCGGTGTGTAAACAATCGGAAGGAACTGGTCGATGTAACGAACCAGCAGTTCGAAATACAAGGATTCGTCGGAGTTGTGGGCTCCTTCGAGAACGATGTATTTGTTGATGGGTTTTTCGTACGTGTCGATGATGCCTTTAAGGCGTGTTACTTGTTCGTCGAAAGTAGACACTCTCGGAGGGAGAAGACCTCTCAAACCCAGTTCATCGCGTTCTTCCTCTGTGAAAGCACTGCTCTTATTGAACCAGGGATTTCTCAAAAGGTTAACACCCCTCAATGTTGTGTCTTTAATATCCGTCATTTGTCATCCTTTATTCTGCACTTCATTGTGCGCTTGTGAATAACCGCATTATCCATGAACACCTTCGTGCATGCACGAAGTTTCAATAAAAAGAAGTCAGACTTCCTCTCCAACATTCGACAAGATTGCCTTACATGCAGAGTTATCGAATACCGAGCAAACCAACCGCTCGGACGGGAAGAAAAAACAAAACTATTCTTTATTCCCGCGTTCTCTTAGGTCACTGTTTTTAAAACGCCTCTTAACGTACTTATTTCTACCGGGCTCGGTCCCTAGAGACACCAAAGAATTTTAACACGCAGACTCGGGCCTCTATACGTTCTAAGGTTCAGAGTCGTTTTCCGCAAAACACAATATTTCGTATTATTTGGAAAACCAACTACTTGAATTTCGGTTCTGCGCCGCAGCACAGAACCGAATGTAAAAGCCTAGATCGTGACGCCGTAGAGGCTCTTGAAGATTTCTCTCAAAGTTTTGTCCAAAATCTTTGTGTACTCACCGCGAAGCTGATCGGCATCCGCCGCTTTTTCTTTCAAAGCTTTGAAATCAATGTTCTGAGCTTTAATGGTATCTTCGGCCAGTTTCTTCCAGAAAGCCGGAGATTCACTGTCTTCCCATTGACCTCTGCCGCGGCCGAAGTGCGCGACGGCCAAGTAGAGAAGTACAGTATCCAGCAGGAATCCTTCCATCGAAGCAGGAGACCAAGTGATGATGTTTTCTTTATGACCTTTCTGGACGTTATAAGCAGCAGCCGCACCGGCACCACCCAACGCGCCGACAATAGCGCCGCCTAAAGCGCCGAGTCCTAAAGTCGCACCGCCCGTCGCAATATCTGCGGCAATTCCGCTGACTGCTCCGCCGGCAACGGCACCGAGCAGGGAAGCTGCTTTCGGATCGATGGTTGCCTGAGTTTCCCAGTCACTGCGCATGCGGCGGAGAATTTCTGCTTTGGTTCCGCTGCCTTCAAGGCCATTAATATTAATGAGACGCTGAGTCAGCGTGCAGAGCCAATCTGCCGCTCTGGTAGACAAGGCGACCTGAGCATCTTCCATCGCGCCGTGCAGGTCTTTTTTAATGAAGCCCAAAGAACGGCCGATCGAACGAAGGCGGTCAATCAAAGACTGGCTGGCTAAAACTTCTTTGTCGTTAGAAACTTTAACCATGTAAGCAGCCATGGCTTCCAATGAAGAAGAGCAGAGCGCCTGCTTCTGACGAATCCATGTTGCATGCAAAGAAGCGAAGGTCGGTTTGTTCGCGTCGGACAAGCAGGACTCAATTTCTTTCCAAAGCTCATACTCCTGAACCCAGCAACGTGCGAATGCATCCATCGGCATTACTGCTTTCACGAAAGAATAGGGCTTCAGATAATCGCGCCAAAGTTCGACTTCCGCCTTTTCTTCTTCTGGCGGACGAGCCTCGCCCATCTGGTTCAAGAGCACAATGACCGGTTTATTGACCCATGCCAAAATGTCCATTTCTGCCTTGACGTACGGCACGGCTTCCGGCGATTCACTGGCGTTCACTAAATAAAGAATCACCAGAGATTTATCTCGGACATGCTTAATCGCCTGCTGATTCAGCCAGAGAGACTTATCCGTAAGACGATCCCAGATTTCGCTCGTGAACCAGCCGATCGGATTGCTGCGGGCTTTAAGACGTTCTGCCAAACGGACACTGTCGCCGAATCCCGGGGTATCCCAAAGAATAAGTTCGGAATCGTCCGGCGCTCTCAATAAAACATAATCTTCCGGTTCGGTCGTGACGTGAGAGCGGTCACCGACTTCTCCGATATCTCTGCCCAACAAAGTACGGGCCAAAGTAGTCTTGCCGACGTTCGTGTGGCTGACTAGTGAAAGGTTAATCTTTTGAGGATCTTTATTCATCTCAATGAAATATCCTTATTTTGCTTGTTCAAACTGTGCCGCTGCATCTTTCACATCGGCATCCGTTAGATTCACAAAAGCGAAACTGACGCCGTAGGGAGCAAGGAAATTAGACCAATTCTTTTTACGTTCCGTGATTCTCTGCGGTGTGTTCGCAAAACGTGCCAAGAAACCCGAAGTGTCCACAACAATGCGCAATAGGGCTTTCGAGTCTTGTACCTTTTGCTTCAATTCGTTGATGAAATTACCTTGAACTTCGGTTTCCGGCGTAGATGTCATTGCAAAGACAGCAACGACTTCAGTCTGTTCGCCTCCGGGAATTTCGGGCAGTTTCGTATTTTCATGCTGAGCGGCAGAAAAAACACAGCGAGAGTTTTCTGGATGCAGCTCGGAAGCAAATTTCTGAATTTCGTCTTTTACCTTTTCGGTTAAAGGATAAGAGAACGGAATAATTTGAATCAACATAGTTTGTCCTCTCCATTGACGGAGAATATTCGAGTAGTAAACCGACTCAAGATCAATCGGGAAGTGATTCTCAATATATCGGGCTTTTGCATAAGCATAAAGCCCCAAAAGGACTCGAGGAACCACGACGATCAAGGAAATAATGTAAAAAAGCTGAACCAGCCAGGGAGCGGCATTTTGTCCGTGGCCGGCACCGAACTTCATCGATTCAATGACTTGCGGTGTCAATTGATTAAACAAATCCGCATTGGTCGGGATCATCCCATAAAACAGGTTGATGAAAGTCAGCACTGCGGCTGGTTTTTCGGAAAGCCATGTACTTTCCCATCCGACGGTATATTCGGTGCCCCAGCCGTGAATACCTATAGACGCGATCAGTCCAAGTCCGAAAAGAGCGGCAGAAAAATGAAGAATTTCTGCAATGCGTCGTCGCAGCAGCGGCATCTCATCTTCTGTCCACTTAGAGTAAAAACTAACCAGTGCCTCTTGGCCGTGGCTTCCTCGAGTCTGAAGTTTTAAAAGCAATCCGGCAAAGAAACGGCGAATGAAGCCGACCGGAGACTTCCCGCGGTTGAATAAAACTGCTGCCGCAATCCAGCAGTAGACAAGGATGTTCCAAGCAATAACGCCTAAAAGAGGAGGTGAAAGCAGGTTGATCCGGTTTCCGGTAACAGAAAATTCGTTTGTCAGAACGCCGCCGATAAAGGCCAAGACCCCAAGAGCAGAGCCGATAACTAAATAGGGAATACCTTGTGGTCTTTTAGAAGGAACAGCACTTTTTGATCTGAGTAATTCCAGAACACCTTCTGCACGTGTCAAAAGCAGCTTTTTAAAGTCAGCTTGCTCTCCGACTTCTCGAGCGCAGCGGGCCGTGACTTCCTTAAGTTCGGAAATAGTGATCTTTTGGCGCTTTAATGCTTCCTCTTCCAGAACCTTCGTCCAAGTCAACAGGCGAGCCTGTTCCTCCGTAAACGGCGAGGAAAGATCGGATCGACTGCCAAAATTAAAAAATGCCATTACTTTCTTGTATTCATTAACAAACCACATTATCCAACAGGACGGCACTTGAGTGCGAATATGAGCACGATTTTAGGTCTTAGCAGTCAGAACGCTTAAAATTTCAGAAACAAAGAATAAGGACAAATAATGCAGGAAATATTAATTAACAATGCTGTCCACGAGACACGAGTCGCAGTCTTAGAGGACGGCGTTCTTGAAGAATTGCGCATTGAAAGAAATGCGGACGTCTCTTTGATCGGCAATATATATTTAGGCGTCGTGGGGAAAGTGCTCCCGGGAATGCAGTCAGCCTTTGTTGAAATCGGCCTTCCGAGAGCCGCTTTTCTGCATGTCAGCGATATGCGCCAGGCTCATCAGGAAAACGGCGGAACCCTTCCGATCGAGCGACTGCTTCACGACGGACAAGTGGTTCTCGTCCAAGTTGCCAAAGATCCGATTGGAACAAAAGGCGCTCGACTTACAACAGAAATCAGCTTAGCAGGGCGCCTGTTAGTCTATCTTCCGTACACCTCTCACATCGGCGTGAGCCAAAAAATCGAAGATGAAGCCGAACGCGAACGTTTAAAAGAGGCCGTTGCCAAGCTGACCGAAGAACAAGGCATTCCGAAGGGCGGTTTTATCGTCCGCACCAGCGGTGAGGATGCCAAACCGGAAGACTTCGTCAACGACATGAAGTATCTGGAAAAACTTTGGCTCGACATTGAAGCCAAAACTCATATCGCCGGCGCGCCTTGTCTGCTTTACTCGGACGTCTCTATCTCGCAAAGAGTATTGAGAGACATCGTGACGGAGCAGACCGGAAAAATCATCGTCGATAACCCGGAAGTCTTCGAAGAACTACAAAGATTCGGCAAGAAGTTCGTCCCTGAAGCAGTTGAACTGCTTGAGTTATATAACAGTGATCGTCCGCTTTTTGATCAATACAATCTGGAAAAAGAAATCGAAGCCTCCCTCAGCCGCCGCGTGGATTTGAAGTCCGGCGGTTATCTGATTATTGATCAGACAGAAGCCATGACGACCATCGATGTCAACACCGGCGCTTTTGTAGGGAGACGAGATTTCTCGGACACGATTTACAAAACGAACTTAGAAGCTTCTCAGGCCATTGCTCGTCAGCTTCGCCTGCGCAACTTAGGCGGAATCATCATTGTCGACTTTATCGATATGGATTCCAAAGAGCATGAACAGGGCGTTCTGACGGAATTAAGAAAAGCCGTCGCTAAAGACCGCAATCGCATTTCGATTTCGGAATTCACTTCTTTAGGCCTGGTTCAGATCACACGCAAACGCACACGTGAATCCTTGGCGCACACGCTTTGCGAAACCTGCCCGACCTGCGGCGGCAGAGGAGAAATCAAGACTGCGCGAACGGTCTGCTACGAAATTCTCCGTGAAGTCGTGCGCGAATACCATCAATTTAAAGACGCCAAAGAATTCCGAATTCTGGCTTCTCAATCCGTCATCGACCTCTTCTTAGATGAAGAGAGCGAAGCGCTTGCTCTCGTCGGCGATTCGATTCAAAAACCGATTACTTTATCGGTTGAGACGGAATACAACCAAGAACAATATGACGTGCTGGTGCTCTAATGGCTAAACCTTTCGAAATGTATGTCTTTGATTGGGACGGGACTTTAATGGACACGACTCGTCTCATCATGCAGGGATATCAGCATGCTTCAAAGGCACTCGGATTCCCGGTGCCTTCGGACGAACTGGTACTTTCGACTATCGGGCTCAATCGTTCTGATTCAATCGCTTTATGCTGCTGCGACTGTCCGAAAGGCCGCTATGCTGAATTTATCCAAGCTTATATGGATTGGTATGCCAAAAAAGAAGCCCAGCTGGAGCTCGTCCCGGGCTTCAGAAAGCTTTTGGAAAACATGCACAAAGACGGCAAACGACTTGCGATCGCGACCGGCAAAAGCAGAGAAGGGATGAAACGCGTTTTTAACGCCACCGGCATTGAGCATCTGTTTGAATGCGTGCAGACGGCGGACACAAATTTTTCAAAGCCCAATCCCGGAATGCTTCTAGCGATTGCCGACGAATCCGGTCTTGAGACCAAAGACATGGTAATGGTTGGCGACGCGGTGCTGGATATGCAGATGGCGAAGAATGCGGGTTCGGATTCTGTGGCGGTGAGTTACGGCGCCAGTCCGAAAGAGCGGTTGCTTGAAACAGCTTCGCTTGGCGTGGCAGACAACGTTCCGCAATTGGCCGCCATTCTCGGACTGGAAAAGTATCTTTCTTAGCCAGCTACTCTAAATGGGGCAGACATTGTCCGTTCATACGAGGTTTCCCTTATAGTCTAACCATCGACAGATCGGAAGTGACTCCGATCCAATAACTTAAAAGGTGATCGAAATGGGAAAAGCTGAATGGAGCGTGACAGTATCTGATGAACTTAATGATGCCGTAATGGCCTATCTTGCTAAGAGCGGACAGGGCGTTGAAGCCTTGTCCAACTTGGTTGAAAACGCCGTTGGCAAATATGTTCAGGATCCGCGCGCTCTGGACAAAGAAAGTGACGTTACTGAAGGTGAACTCAATGATCTCATCAACGTTGCCGTTCAGCGCACCAAGGAAAAGTATTCCAGCCTGACTGAAGGCGAACTTCGTGAAATCATTAACGACGCTGTTCAGAAGACGAAAGAAAAGTATTCCGGTATCACAGCCGGCCAGTTCAACGACATGGTCAACTGCGGCGTTGATGCTCTGAAGAGAAAATTAGGTAAGTAATTGAGGTACCGGCACCGAGAAGTAGGTGCCGGGTTGACTGAGGCTCGTTCAGATAGGACGAGATAAAGTTCGACATCCTTGGCAAAACTTGTCAGACCGAAAAGTCGGCAAGTTTTTCTATTTTGTGCCTCGGCAATTCTGAAAAGCCTGGAAGTGGCTAACTTGATCTCACATTCGGTGAGAATAAATTAGAGCTGCTCTACTTTGATGCCGGCTTTCTTTAAAAATTGGATGCCCGCATCATCTCGATACTTCTCGTGATAATAGACTTCGTTGATTCCGCACTTCTGTATTAATAATGAGCAATGAATACAAGGGGAGTGCGTAATAAAAATTTTGGCGCCATTGGAACTATATCCGTTCTGTGCAAGTTTTGCGATGGCGTTTAACTCGGCATGCTGTACTTCCGGACGAGTGACGAGCTTCCCGTCAACTTCATATTCACAGCAGTTATCGTAACCGGTTGGCATCCCGTTCCAGCCGAAAGAAATAATTGAGTGGTTTTTGACAATGACGCAGCCGACTTTTAAGCGTTTCGCATAACTTCTCTGCGCAGCAATCTGCGCAATGGTCATGTACATTTCATTGTCTTTTTTGATGTCCATCTTATTTCCCAGCCGGAACTAAATCCTTCAAGATTTTAATTTTATACAACAAATTCCGCCCGAATTGGCAAAGTCCGACCGCTTCGGGAGTTCTGAGATTTAGTAAAGTACGCATTGTGCTAACCTTTACACATTGTAACGAGAGGTTTTTCTATGCGTATCATATTGGCGCTTATCTGCTTTATCGCAATGTTTATGCACGCTTTCTTCGGCTATTACCTGTATGTCCGAGGAGAAAGCGTCTTTGAACCGGATAACATGATTGTGGCGGTTCAGAAGAAAGTTGCAGTCAACACCAACAAGTTGTCTATCTTCCAGAAAAAGAGTGATCACATCGATGATCCTATCGTCAAAGAGCAAGCCAAAAACGCTGCCTTTTACGAAAAACCTGACGACGGCCTTGTCAAAACAGAGGAAAGAACCGAACAGGAAGGCGCTAAGACTGAGCTGAATGTCTCGCCGAATTCAGCTTCCTCCTCTTCAACCGCTGAACCGACTGCTCCGGCAGTGACAACTGCAGCACCGGCTCCTGTTCCGACTGAAAGTAAGTCGGCTGACGAACCAAAAGCTAAAGAAGAAACTCATTACCTTCCTTTCAGCACCGGTTGGTCCGGATTCCTACAGGTTGAAAATGCTCTGATCACCGTCATTCTTTTCCTGCTCGGCTTCTCGATTTGCTGTGTCAAAGGAAGAGGGCCAGCCTCACGCTGGGTGTTCGGCTTCAACCTGATTTTCTGGTCGGCTTTAGGCGGATCGATCTATTTCTTCCTGCCTGCAAACACACCTCTTGTCATTTTCAACATTAAGTTTGCTTTTCCGCAGTGGTATCTCGTAATTTCCATGTGCGGTTTAGCAGCCGTTTTAAGCCTGCTTCTTTTCTTTAATGCCTTCCGCAAACCGATTGATGCCGCTGCAAAACCTATGAAGAAGGAGCCGGAAAAAGCTCAAAAGCCGGAACCTGCTGCTCCTACTGAAGCTCCTAAACCCGGCCGTTTCGGCTTCGGCGCCAAAAAAGAAGAGAAGGTAGAACCAGCCTCAACAATCATTCCGGTTCCGCCCGAACAAACCCACGGTCCTGAAAAACGGCCTGAATAACGAGAAAAATCACATCCCGCTTCGGCGGGATTTTTTCATGCTCAAATTGAAGGGGATAACGGTCTAAGATGCATTCAAATGAATAGAATGCCTGCAATAGATTGGTGATCCTTAATTTGCTAATTAACAATGATCCATCCCTCTGAGACAGACACGGCGGACGTCAATGAATTCGGTGCCGTGCGTATCCCTGAAGAAATTCTTCGTAAACTCGGTGCCGGTGTCGGTGACTTGATTTCCTTTGTGAAAGACGGAGACAGTATTCGTCTCGTTGTTAAAAAACAAAAATCGATTCAAGAAGACCAACCAAAAGAATCTCCAGGCTTAACAAAACCATTCCGAATTCCTACAATGCAGTTTGTAACTGAATAACGGAGTATAAGAATGTGTCATTTGACAGGAAAGAGCGAGCCGGTAGCTCCTAGCGAAGACGAATGCAAAGCAGTGGTCGGTGAACCCGCGCCTGATTTTGAATTGGAAAGCGACCTAGGCGGAAAAGTCAAACTTTCCGATCTGAAGGGCAAGAAGGTCGTCCTTTATTTTTATCCGAAGGACAATACTTCTGGCTGCACAATGCAGGCCGTCAACTCCCAAGCGACCTTAGATAAATTTGAGAAGGCCGGCTACGTTGTTATCGGTGTGTCCAGAGACAGTCTTAAAAGTCACACCAATTTCAGAAATAAACAGGGGCTCAAATTCCCGCTGCTGAGCGACGCCGACTCTGAAGTTTCTAAACTCTATGGTGTTCTAAAGATGAAGTCGATGTACGGCAGAAAATACCTCGGCATTGTCCGCAGTACATTTGTTATCGACGAAAACGGCATTTTGGCGGCCGAATTCAGGGATGTAAAGGCCAAAACCAGCGTTGCTGATTTAGAGAAAGCACTGGGGATTTCTTAATTAAGAGTACGAGTTATCAGAAACAAAAGCACCCGAAGAAGGTGCTTTTGTTTTTTAGTAACCAAAAAATCCGCCGGAGAGAAGCGAAGGAATGTAGTGAAATAAACCCTCGAAGATGCTTTCCATCGCCCAGAAGAATTCCTCCAGAGCGCCTCTGATCTTGGCAAACTCAGCCGTGAGATTAAACGTGCTGGCAAACCAATAAAGCGCGGTTTCAAAAAAATCGTGGAATTGTGCCCAAAAGCTCGGATACATCTTCGTCTTCGTTAGATATTAGTTGTTCTTTAGCATAACAAAATACCGGAATTAGTTAGCCGGCTAAAACCTATTTTTAGCCACGAAAAAGCCGGGCTTTCGCCCGGCTCACCTTGCCAATCTCTTATTTTTTATTTATTAAACTTCTTTAACTACTGTGTCCTGATCCATCGGTTCAGTACCGAGAACACCTTCGGACTTCGAAACGACAAGAGCAGTTAAGCTGTCGCCGAGAACGTTGACAGATGTACGGATCATATCAAGGATACGGTCGATACCGGCAATCAGAGCAACGGCTTCGAGAGGAATACCGACTTCCGTGAAGACCAGAGTTGTCATGATCAGGCCGGCACCAGGAACACCGGCAGTACCGACGGCGGCCAAAACGCCCATCAAAACGATCTGGAACTGCTGAGTCAAGGTAAGGTCAATGCCGAAAACTTCAGCTGCGAACACAGCGGTGACGCCCATGTAAATGGAGGTACCGTTCATGTTAATGGTATTGCCCAGAGGAATTGCGAAGGAAGCAATCGCTTTAGAGGCACCCATCTTGCGGGAGGCTTCAAGGTTAACAGCAAGAGCTGCAGCGGAAGAGCAGGTTGTAAAAGCGATAAGCCAGGGTTCGAATGCGCCTTTGAGGTAATCGGAGATCTTAATGCCGATGAGTTTGATGATCGGCAGATAGGTAACAACAACGAAGATAACCGTTGCGATGAAGGCTGTAAGAATGAGCTTACCGAGCGGAAGCAGAACAGACAGACCGTGACGTGTAACCGTGTAAGCGATCAAGCCAAACACACCGATCGGAGCGTACAGCATGACGTAGTTGGTCATACGGATCATGACGTCGCCGACCATCTGGAAGAAGTCTGTCACCATTCGAACGGATTCGCCCATGAGAGAGAGGCAGAAACCGAAGAAGATGGAGAAGAAGATCACCTGAAGCATGTTGCCCTTAGCAAAAGCTTCGATCGGGTTAATCGGGACGATATCAAGGAGGACCTTAGAAAGGGCAGGTGCAGCAGCAGCCTTAGCCTTCAGACCTTCAACAGAAATCGTTAAACCGGTACCCGGTTCCATGATATTCGCAACGATCAAACCGATCGTAACGGCGATAGCTGTTGTTACAGCGAAGAAGAGAATCGTTTTAACGGCGATCTTACCGATCTTGCTGGCGTTACCCAAACCTGCAGAACCTGCGATCAAGGTAGCAACAACCAACGGGACGACGACCATGCGGATCAAGCGAATGAACAGCTGGCCAAGCGGCTGCAGGTAAGTAGCACCGAATTCGGAAGATACCATTGTACCTACAACTACGCCGAGGACCAAGCCGTACATCATCTGCATCGGCAGTCCTAACCAAAAGCTTTTCTTAGTTGACATAGAAACTTTACCTCCAAAGGATTGGCATAGTGGGCGACAAGAGAGAGACCCCCATAACCCTGATATTGATCATAGGCTAAATCCTGCTGGAAATAAATAGTTACAGACAAAAATTTTTACGTTTCTACTAAGAAGTTATGAAAAACAGTGGTAGAACGTCTTAAGTAGAGGTACTTAGAATTTCATAACATGAAAAAACGTGTCCGAATGACGCCAATTAGTCCAAACAATACTGAAATAACCACATAAATACCGCCAAATTCAACTCAACATAATAGTAGTTATGTTGAATAATATACTATTTACGTTTTTATTCAATTATTTAAGTTACAAGTTCAAGATTTTTCAGTAGCCCTTTTCTCAAAATTACTTTGGTCTGTGCCAGCCAAACAAGCACGAGAGTAAAATTTCCAGCTTGACGATCTTGCAAACGTTTAAGCAAAATGATTTATCTCGCAGTAATGATCGGCGGCGGTCTTGGTTCTTTACTTCGCTTTCTGATTAGTTCCTTCGGTTTTCTTCCGTTTGCGACCGTCTTTATCAATATCATCGGCAGCCTCATTCTCGGCTTCTTAACGTTTTTCTTTTTGGATCGGCCCGAGATTCCCCCGGAGCTTCGTTTCGGATTAACTGCCGGATTCTGCGGCGGCTTCACAACCTTCAGTACTTTTTCCGTTGAAGTCTACGCAATGGTTTCGGACAACCACATCGGACAAGCAGCCTTCTATGTTTTGGCCAGTTTTTTAGGCGGCCTGCTCGCCGTTGCTTTAGGCGCATTTTTAGCGAAGAATTGCTGACGCGTTTTCAGGCAATTCTATCCGACAAATGTCCACTAAAAAGAATTTTAGGGCTTTAAAACGCGTCTGATTTTCATTCGTTTTTATGCGGAAAGCCTAATAGTCAGGCTTTCCGACCGTTTTAGAGTCTATTTTTTCGCGTTATTTTGAGCCTTTAACTTTCAAAGACTTCAAAATTTTCTTCATATTTTTCTTAGAGTTATCTAATTTTTCCGGATCTGTTAAGCGGCTGAGCTTCTCTTTGGCTTTTTGACCTAAGAAATACGCAATTCTTTCTCCATTGGCACGAGACGGATGAGGAAGTTCCGGCAGCAGACGATTTTCGAACTTCGTGCCCTTCACAACCTTTTCTAAATAATGCTAAACTTTAGGTCCTAACGGAAGAAGCACAGCGTTAGGTGCTTTGTTCAACTCTTCCAATGTCAGCGGCGCCGCAAATTCAAATAATTTTGTGCCCTGTTTTATTTCTGCATTGAAATTTGTTTCTTTGTCGTTTTTGATTGTAAAAGTCGGATAACGAATACACGATGTCAGGTTCACCAGATCTTGTTTGTCAGAGAACAACTGTGCTGTTGTTTTGATATCCAAGAATTCCGCAATTCCGGCCTCGTCCATCAATTCAACGAGATTCTTGCGCATCGGTCCGCTGAAACTTCCTACGGCTTTGCAGCGCTTCAGAACATCCTCGTCAGAAAAACCTTGATGAATCAAACGAGCCGCCTCGACAAGCATGTTATTCATCTGGACTTCGCCAGGCGTAATGCCAACAATGAATAAACGAGCCTTTGGATTGACATAGTCAAATGGCGCGTAATAGATCCTTTCTTCTCCGAAATCTTCAAGAAGAAGATTTTGCCTGTCTTTCACATCTTTAAAGGAAGCAATGACAGAGCCGTATGTTGCAAACAGTGTTTTAGTTTTCATATTCTTAAATCATTAAGATCCGGCGGCTTTGACCAGGCCGCCAGATCTTTTCCAAATTTACTGTTGGAGCTTATTTCTTGATTTTGACGACGTCGAAGCCTGCCAACTGCTTCTTACCGACTTTCGTCCAAAGATAAAGCTCGGTATCAACATCGGGTACTGTGTAAGCGACCGCCGTCTTGATCGGGAATGTAAACACAGCATCCTTTAAGCCGTCTTGGTTCACATCTAAGAATTCGACTTTGAGAGGTTTCGGCATTTCACGGTTGACTTCCAAATCCGCATTAGAGAACGGAGAACCGAAGCGAGTTGCTTCCTTATCCACCCTCGTCATGTGAACTTCAGGCGTTGAGAGCGCCGTCACGGTGAAAGTACCGTTAGAACTCTGGCTTAATTCTTTAGTGTTAATAATGATCGGGAGATGATGGAGTGCATGCAGTTCCTGTTCTGTTGCATGCAGTACATTATGGAAAGAATAGTTGTTGAACTCATGCAGGAAGGCTTTGGCTTTAACCGGATCTACGCGATACAGCATTCTGCTTTCTTTATCGGCTTTATGAACTTCCGCAGCTGCCTGCTTTTCAAAAGCCCTCTTATTCTTGGCAAAAATCGGATAATCCTGATGCTGCCAATCTAAGAAGTTCTGCATTGCAAGGAAGGTATAAAGCGGACGGTCGGCGCGATAAGACAACTGATCCGGCTTAGCGTGGAACTGAGCCGCCGTTGCAGTCTTGGGATCCATAAAATTCTGTCCGATCGCGGCGCCCGCTAACGGGTATTGCGGATAAGAGAACTGCTGAGAGGGTCTGCCGTTCGTTCTCCAAGCCAACGTAAACAACGGGTTCTGACGCAAGACATACACAACGCTGTCATAGGTTCCGATATTGCAGATGTCGTTCATGCCTTGGTGATACCAGCCGGAATTTCTGACTTCATTCTTGCTGTGACCGCTAATCATCTGACGAACCTGTTCGTAAGAAACTTTATTCTTAAGTTTCATAGACATCGGGAAGGCGTGCTCGTCCTTATAGTCTTTGCCTGTTATGTAATTGAGCAAGACACGAACGCGTTCTTTGGTCCAATCGGCAGAAGTTCTTTCGTCAAGCTGATAGGCTTTTCTCAGATTAAAGTCAGAGAAATTCTTCGGATCTTTTGGCTTATAAGTACCCTTCTTTATAGCGTTCTCAATTAAATCCGGAGAAGCAATTACATTGGCAGTGTCTTTCAGATCAATATTCGTAATATTGATTGCATTGGCCAGGAAGGCAATTTCGTCATCCTGAACTTTACGAGCGACGTATCGGCTGCCGCACAAAAGCACGAGCTGCCAAGCTTCATTAGCGTCTGCAATTGTATATGTCCGACCTTCTTGAAAATAGCCATACTTCTTTACGAGACCGATAGCCAGGTTCACTCCATCTCTTGCAGAAACTGCTCTTTCAGCAATTAAACGGCGAATCCCATAACCGATGCCGCCTTCGTTGATCTTTTCGCCTTTTTCAATGGTCTGGTTGCAGTTGTTGGAGACAACTACGACACCTTTCTCATTCACGAAGCCATCGGAGAATGAATAGCCGGTAGGCGCCAAAGTCTGCGACCACCAAAATCCCAGTGTCTTTTTGACTTGAGGAATTTTGGCGGCAGCGGGCTCAAATTCTATGAGCTCTCCGTCTTCATGCACTGCCGGATCGACCCAATACTGACTGGTGATAATGCGCATTTCATTGTCTTCATTATGACCAACAAGAATTTCACCCGTTGAAGAAACTTTCTTTCCGACAATTACAGTAAAGCATGCATTAGAGGGGAGTGCAAAAGCTGCAAGTGAGATGCCTACGAGTGCGGATAGAGCGGTTAGTCTTAAATTCATACCGATCTCCTTGAAGATAATTTGGGTGATTTTTTATGTTTCTATATTCGCACGGAATACCCTGTTTGAATAGGTATAGCGAGAAATAAGCCTTAACTTAATCAGGGTTTCCGATAAGGTAATAAGAGAATAGAAAGAGTTTTATTTATAGCATTCGTCTCAAAAGTTCTCTTAGCCGCACAATAAAATTGAGTGGGGGGACGGGTTTCCCCGCCCCTCTCTCACAGCACCCATCGTGCGGTACCGCAAT
>ONZW01000149.1_pt1 | contig 66351 bp, 48 predicted proteins | sample 1671071 | NCBI WGS metagenome assembly ONZW01 (sample SAMN06348119, study PRJEB24527) | human gut metagenome | biome: human gut; feature: ankylosing spondylitis patient; material: feces | host: Homo sapiens | place: China | collected 2015-10
GGAGAGTAGGTAGTCGCCGTTTTAACAGAGGCCCTGAGGCAGAAACGCTTCAGGGTTTTTTTGTATCCATAACCCAGATTTTATTGTATCTTTGTTTTAGGTTTTAAAATATATATTTTATGGATACAATCTTACCTTATGCACTGTTGTGCTTCACTTCCTTTTTTACGTTGACCAACCCCTTGGGTACAATGCCGGTCTTTTTGACAATGACGAATGGTCTGGAAGAAAAGGAGCGACAGCATATTGTGAAAAGAGCTACAATCATTTCTTTTATTATATTGATTGCATTTACATTTTGCGGACAGTTCTTGTTTAAGTTTTTCGGAATATCTACCAATGGATTTCGTATTGCAGCAGGTATTATCATTCTGAAGATTGGCTACGATATGTTGCAGGCACGCTATACCAATACGAAGCTGAAAGACGAGGAAATCAAAGCTTATGCAAATGATATTTCAATCACACCACTTTCTATTCCGATGCTGTGTGGACCGGGCGCTATTGCCAATGGCATTATCATGATGGATGATGCTCATACGTGGAGCTTGAAAGTTACTCTTGTTTCCGTGATAGCTTTGGTGTATATACTTACTTATATTATTCTACGTTTATCTACGAAACTGGTTCGCATTATTGGGGAAACAGGTAATAATGTGATGATGCGTCTGATGGGATTGATTCTGATGGTGATTGCAGTGGAATGCTTTGTCGGAGGAATGCGTCCGATTTTGATTGATATCATTCAAGGAAGCCGTTTGTAGATAATAATTTATTATAATTTGTATTTTGAGTATATCAAATCATAATTAATGTGTATTTATTGCTAATATTCTGTTATTCGCTTGGTTTGACCGAATTAAATTGTTACATTTAATTCGAGAAAGGATTTTCAGTACCTTCTTTTTATTAACTTTTAAAATTTGATATTATGAAAGTGCTATTAGTCGGTCTGGAACGTGTCGGAAAGCTGTTCTCAATGGAGTCTCTTTTTAAAAAGAAACTCACCGAAGCTGACATGACCGATGTGGAGGTGGTAACAGCTGAGATGACAGAATTTGGTTCTCCGGGAGGGAGAAAGTTGGAACGGAGCATGAACGAAGCTTTACGTGATGAAGCCGACTTCGTAGTAGTAATGGAGCCGTGGCAGAAAGATTTGCTGACTCGCTTTATGGATTATCGTAATTGGCACAAAATTCATTTGTTTGCAGATATCTGCAAACGCAAGTCTAAAGCCGATATGCCCTCATGTGATGTGGATTTTGGTTATAGGAATGACAATGAGGAAATGAATGACGGATGTCGGAACTTATTGGAAGGTTTGAAAATGCTTTTGAGAAAACGTGAGTCGGATTCTTCCGACTTAGCAATGGTTTAAAAATACCGTTAGTTGTTATGATTCAATTTGCGTAGAGAAGCCCTGAATGACTGTAGTTCGGGGCTTTTCTGCGTTTAAAAGAATTCCAGTACGAAGGTAGTATTCCATCCGTTAGTTTCTGCTTTCAGCAGGCTGATACTGCCGTTAGAAAGCTTCATAATCTGTCGGGAAAGAGAGAGACCGATTCCGCTACCTTCTTTTTTAGTGGTAAAGAACGGTACAAAGATTTCTTCTGCTTCCTTTTCAGGGATGGCAGGACCGTCGTTGCTGACGTAGACTAAGATATGTTCTTCCTTGGTGGAATAGGCTCGTATGTGGATTTTTCCTTTATTTTCTCCAATAGCTTGTGTGGCATTTTTGAGAAGATTGATAAGTACCTGGCGAATCAGGTTAGGGTCGGCATACAGCATCAGGTCGTCCGGCTCAATCTGGAGAGTCAGCTGAATGTGCGAGGGGATTAAGTGAATGCTTTTTACCTGCAGAAGGAGTTCTTTCAGATAGAACGGCTCTGGTGAAGGTTTCTGAAGCGCAGAAAACTTCCGGTAACTGTCTACAAAGGAAATAAGTCCGGTAGAGGTTTCATGAATGGCACGGATACCTTCGTAAATCGGACTATCAATTACATCTTTTCGTAGCAGGAAGGTTTCACTCAAAGAAGAAATCGGAGCGATGGAGTTCATGATTTCGTGTGTTAGTACCCTGGTCAGTTTTATCCATGATTCAAGCTCCTTCGTGTCCATTTCGTTACGAATATCGTTCAGAGTGAGAATCTTTACCGTATTTCCTCCTAATTCCATGATGGAAGCACGCACTAACAGTTGGATTTCCCCTTTGGAGGTAGCGTATTGCAGGTTGCACCGTTCACCGGCAGGAAGCGAGCTGAGTAATTCAGGTATGTCATTCCCATAACGCTCCAGTTGTTGCAGGGTACCGAGGGCCGGTAGTCCTAACAGCCTTGTGGCAGCCGGATTGGTTTGTATGATTTTGTTTTGTTCGTCCAGTACGATGATGCCGGAACTGATGCCCGAGAGAACCTGTTCATAAAACCGTTCCCGTTGTTCCATTAATTGTTTCTGCTCGCCCATCATGGCACCGAACTCGTTAAGCGCATTTTGCAGAATACGTTCTCCTCCGATGAAGCCATGCGTAGGAAGGCGGAAAGAATAATCCCTGTTGCGAATAGCTTCCAGCATCAGCCAGCTTTTTTCTCGCAACTGTTTCTGGCTGGCATAAAATAGATAGATGGTTAAGGCAATCAGGAAACCTCCTATCCAGAGCCATTCGTTCTCATCCCGGCTGATACCGAGTGTCAGCAATACGGTACCTCCTGTGAGGAATACGAGCCGTGCCAGCGGAGAAGATAACCATTTAGATGCCATGACGTTTCATCTTGTTGTAAAGTGTCTGCCGCGTAATGCCCAATTGTGCCGCTGCCTGTGACAAATTACCGTCGCATTGTTCGATGGCTTTCTTGACGAGATTTTTCTCCATCTCGTCCAAGGTTTGCAGCGGAGTGTCTTCTTTACTTTCTTCGTGTGTGGCTGGAGCATCCTGTCCCGAAACTTCTGCCAGTTGCAGATTTTCAGCTTTCAATAGATTTCCATCTGAAAGGATGACCGCCTTTTCAATGGTATGCTGTAGCTCACGGATATTTCCATACCAGGGATAATTCAGCAGGCGCTGTTCTGCATCGGCACTGAAGCCGGTCAGTGTGCGCAGGTATTGCTGATTATATTGCTCTAAGAAACGTTGTGCCAGAGGAAGGATATCTTCTTTCCGTTCCCGAAGAGCCGGAATGTGCAAATGAATGGTGTTGATGCGATACAGCAGGTCTTCACGAAACTCTCCATTGTGTACCATTTCATCTAAGTTGCGGTTCGTGGCACAAATTAGCCGGATATTGGTTGGTTGGGGAGTATTGCTTCCTACCTTGATAAAATAACGTTTCTGAATCACCGTCAACAGTTTAGCTTGCAGATGATAGGGCAGGTTGGCAATCTCATCGAGAAACAGGGTTCCGCCATCGGCTGCTTCAAAACGTCCTACCCGGTCGGTGTGGGCATCGGTAAACGAACCTTTTACATGACCGAACAATTCGCTTTCAAACAGTGATTCGGTAATAGCTCCCATATCGACGGCTACCATTGGATTGTTGCGACGGGGAGACAGCCGGTGAATCTCTCGTGCCAGCATATCTTTTCCCGTACCGTTTTCTCCGGTAATCAGAATATTGGCATCGGTCGTGCTGACCTTCTCAACCAACAGCCGCAGTGGACGGATGACAGAGGAATTTCCCCAGTACATGCTCGATTTTTCCGTCGGCTGTGAGGTCTGCTTTCCTTTCTTTTCGTTTCCACGGGATTTGGCATAGGCTTCTTGCAGAGTCTGTACCAGTTTGGCATTGTCCCAAGGCTTTACGATGAAGTCGGTCGCTCCATCCTTCAGTCCCGTTACCGCTAAGTTGATGTCGGCGTAGGCAGTGAACAATACCACTTGAATCTGCGGTCGCAGCCGTTTGATTTCGCGCAACCAGTAAAGTCCCTCATTCCCGCTGTTGATACCGGAAGAAAAGTTCATGTCCAGCAGCACCACATCAATCGCTTCCCGTTGGAGCAGGGAAGGAATAGTGACGGGAGAATTCAGGGTGATTACTTGCTGGAAATATTCTTCCAGAAGATATTGCAGAGAAGTAAGTATGTTGCGGTTGTCATCTACAACGAGTAAAGTTCCTTGTTTTGCCATCTGTGATTGAGATTTTGCGACAAAAATAGGAATTTTCAAGGCATAGCCCTCAAAAATGTCTAAAAAATATGTACAGTGACAAAAAATTAGACACTCATTGTCAAAAAATTAGACACTTGGAATTGTATGTAATATTCTATCTTATTGAAAATGAATAAAATAAAACTTTGGCACGGTATTTGAATAGTCTTTTGCGGATAAAAGAAAACGATATGAATAAAAAGAATCTATTACGCATGACGATTTGCTTCTTTTCCGGTTGGATGGGGCTGGAAGCTGCGGCACAAGAGGTATGGGACGTAGACCGCTGTATGAACTACGCCGTACAGCACAATCGTACCGTCCGGCAGCGGGAACTGGAAGCAGACAATGCAAGACTGGATCGCATGAAGGCTATCGGTAGTTTCTTGCCTGGGGTAACTGCTAGTACCAGCGTACAATATAATTTCGGTCGTTCAGTCGATCCGGAAACCAATACCTACAACACCTTGTCTACTTTCAACAACGGTTATTCCATGGAAGCTTCTATGCCGATTTTCCGTGGCGGGGGACTGGTGAACGAGGTGCGTCGGGCAAAAGCTGTCTGGCTGATGGGAAAAGCTGCCTGGCAGGAAGCTAAAGACAATACAGCGTTAGAGACTTTTCAGGCTTATATCGATGCCCTGTATTGCTACGGTACGATGCGGCTGGCCCGCAAGAAATTGCAGGAAAGTGATTCGCTGCTGTACAAGACACGTCGTCAGGAGGAATTAGGCTTGAAAGGCTTGTCGGATGTAGCCCAGATGGAAGCCCAGCAGGCTACGGACAGTTACAACCTCACCCACCAGAAGAACTTGTATGAAACAGCCTTGCTGACATTGAAACAGAAAATGAATTTCCCGGCAGAAGATACTTTACAGTTGGATACTGCCGTGCTCGATACACAAACACTTCAATATATTCAGTTGACTCAGGAGCGTGCGGACGATGTGTTCCGTATTTCACTGAATGTCAATCCTACCCTCCAGCAGGCTGCGCTGAATGCGAAAGTAGCCGATATGCGCCGTAAGATTTCATGGGCCAATGTGGTACCGTCCATCACGTTGTTCGGTGGAATCTCCAGTTCCTATTACAAGGAACTTCATTCTACGGCTTATCCTGATTTCCGTACCCAGTTCAACAATAACTTCGGTTCCTACGTGGGCATCAGTATGAGTATTCCTATATTCAACCGGCTTTCGGGAGTGACCAGCATGCGTCAGGCAAAAAACGATTACCGTATTGCTTGTGAACAATATGAATCGCAGAAAGAGGAGTTGCAGAAATTGGTGCTTCAGGCCGTACAGGACCGGGAAGGCTACCTGAAAGAGAGCATACAGATGGAAAAGAAAGTCAGTTCCGATTCGCTGGCCTATCATGTCACCCGGCGCAAGTACGAAGAAGGCTTGATGACCTCGCTTGATGTACAGAACAATGCAGCCACCTTGCTCGAAAGCGAGACCTTGCTGCTGCAAAGCAAACTGACCTACCTGATGAAATGCCGTTTGGTAGACTATTACAAGGGAGAAGAAATCATTCGCGGGTTTGATGCCGCAGACAAATAAATAGAAATTGAAAAAAGACGATATTATGGATATACAGTTAGAAAAGAAAAAAGGAATCCAGAAGAAACATCTTCCTTATATTGGGGGAGGAGTCGTTATTCTTCTGCTGTTGGGCTGGATTATTTTCGGCAATCATGCTTCTACATTGAAAGTCGACGGTAAGTCACTGAACATTGCCGACGTGACTTATGGAAAGTTCAATGACTATATCCGTGTGAACGGGCAGGTACAGCCTATTTCCGTGGTACAGCTCAGTCCCGAAGAAGGAGGTATCGTGCAGGAAAAGGTGGTGGAAGAAGGAGCTCACGTGAAGAAAGGCGACGTGATTCTTCGTCTCAGTAACTCTAACTTGGATTTGCAGATTCTGAATGCGGAGTCTGAACTGGCCGAAAAGCAGAACTTGCTCCGCAATACACAGGTCACCATGCAGCAGGACAAGTTGAACAACGAAACCGAGAAAGTACAGCTCGACATTGATACGCGCCGCAAGCAGCGTACGTTCCAGCAGTACCAGCGTCTGTACAAGGAACGTCTTATCAGCCGCGAAGAGTATCTTCAGGCCAAGGAAGATTATGAAGTGGCCCAGAAGAAGCATAAACTGATTACGGAGCGTCTGGTGCAGGATTCCATTTACCGTAACATTCAGATGGATCAGATGGAAGATAACTTGCAGAACATGCGCAAGAACGTCTTGCTGATTCGCGAACGGAAGGATAAACTGGAAGTGCGGGCTACCATTGACGGAGAATTAGGATTGCTGGATGCGGAGTTAGGACAGAATATCACCGCCGGACAGATGGTGGGTCAGATTAATGACTTGTCGGACTTCAAAATCGAGGCCATGATTGACGAGCATTACATCGACCGTGTGACCAACGGACTGCCCGCTACTTTTGAACGTCAGGGTTCCTCGTTTAACTTGAAGGTGCGCAAGGTGTATCCGGAAGTACGTGAGGGACGTTTCCGTACGGACTTCATCTTCCAGGGCAATCGTCCGGAAAATATCCGCAGCGGACAGACCTACTACATCGACTTGCAGTTGGGTGAGCCTACCGAAAGCGTGTTGATTCCGAAAGGAACTTTCTTCCAAGTGACCGGAGGTAACTGGATTTTCGTGGTCGACAAGGAAGGAAAGAAAGCTTATCGCCGTAAAATCCGCATCGGACGTCAGAATCCGCAGTATTATGAGGTGCTGGAAGGATTGGAAAAAGGCGAACGCGTCATCGTTTCCGGTTATGAGAGTTACAAAGACAATGAAGTATTGGTGTTAAACTAAAAAATAAATTGTGATGAAAAAGATAGTACGTATATTGGCAGGTTTGGTAATGGGTTTGATGTGTGTAAACTGTGCCAGTGCAAGAAGTGGTAATGAAGAAAAAGTAAGTGAGACCCGCAGTGTGAATCCTTTCCATTCCATTGAAGTGGAGAGTGTAGCCAGTGTGTATTTCACTCAGTCGGATACCTATTCTCTTCGTGTAGAGGGAGAAAAGAAATGGGTAGACCAGACAAAGTGTACGGTGAAAGACGGAGTATTGCTGATTGCGTGGGCTGAGAAAGGAAAGAAAACTACCCGGAACGTGAACGGACTCTCTATTTATATCAGTGCGCCCGATTTGCAGAAAGTGGCTTTTGAAGGTGTCGGTTCATTCAATTGCAAGTCCCGCCTGAACCTGAAGGATGTGAAGTTTGATGTGGAAGGCGTGGGCAGTCTGCATGTGGCCGACTTGCATGCCCGGAATGTACAAGTCAGTCTGGAAGGTGTGGGAAGCGGTGAACTGGCCGTAGATTGCGAATACCTGGATGCCAGCATAGAAGGTGTAGGCAGTCTTACTTTAAGTGGAAAGGCTAAATCGGCTCAAATCTCCAAAGACGGAATCGGCAGCGTCTCCACCCGGCGGTTGAAAGTCGGTGAATAAATTTCGTAACTGCAGTATAAAAACACTTACCACTCATGAACACACTTCTTAGAAATTTCTCGTATACCTTCCGGCGTTTCTTTACGGCCAGCGTATTGAACCTGTTAGGATTGAGTATTGCCTTTGCAGCCTGTTTCGTCATCCTGACGCAGGTGGACTACGACTATAACTACAACAAAGCCTATCCGGCACACGACCGTATTTACCGGGTGGAAATGAATGTCGGCGAAGCGTTCGGTGGCTGGCAGACCTGGGTACCCCGTCCGCTTTGTGAGATGGTGGAAGCTTGTTCTCCCCATGTGCAGGCTATTTCGGTTTCTTCATCGTCCAATAGTATCAGTGATTTTGAAGTAGACGAGCATATTTATTCTGAACGTTGGTTTACCGGATTTGGCGACTATCTGGAAGTGTTCCAGCCTGCCATGGTATGTGGTACGACCGCTTCACTGAATGAACCCAATCATGCCCTGATTTCCGCATCTATGGCTCTCCGCTTTTTCGGTACGACGGATGCTATTGGAAAAACCATTTATGTAGGCCGTAAGTCTCGTAACCAGCCTCTGGTGATAGGAGGAGTTTATCAGGACATGCCGTTAAACTCCCAGTTGGGTAACTGCGTGTTCTCGTGTCTTCGTCCGGATTTGAACAAAGACTCGTGGAGCAACTGGAATTATGTATTTTATTTTCGTTTGGACACTCCCGCTTCGTTGCCCGATGTCCGTCAGTCTGTAATAGAAGCTGGCAAGCGGATGCTTCCGAAAGAAATGTTTGGCAGTGGGGATGAGCTTGATGATTTTGATAACTTTATGCGTTTTACCCCACTGGATGAGGTGCATTATTCTATGGTAGGTAATAAGGCAGCCACCAGCAAGGCAGCCGTGTACCTGTTGCTGTGTGTATCGGTACTGATTTTGTTGACGGCGGCAGTTAACTACATGAACTTCTCTCTGGCAGAAACTCCCATGCGGTTGCGTTCCATCAATACTCAGAAGGTGTTGGGCGCTTCTACTTTCTCTTTACGGATGTATCTGTTGTTGGAATCCGTGTTGGTTTGTGTGTGCGGGTTTCTGCTTTCATTACTTTGGCTCTATCTGTTGCAAGACACCTCCCTGAATACCTTGGTAGCATCCGACCTCTCTTTGGTGAATCATCCGGTTTTGCTGGCTTCTTTAGGTGGAATAGCTGTTCTCATGGGGTTGCTGGCCGGAGCCTATCCCTCTTACTATGTTACTTCTTTCCCGCCGGCACTGGTGTTGAAAGGTTCGTTCGGTCTTTCTCCGAAAGGGAAGCTGCTGCGTACGTTTCTGGTTTGTTTCCAGTTTTTCGTTTCTTTCATGCTGATTATTGCCGTGGGCATCATGTTTCTGCAAAGCCGCTACATTCGGCACAGCGACTACGGTTACGACAAGAGTGTGGTACTGGTGGGAAATCTTCCTTATGAGTTGCTGGACCGAAGGGAAACTTTTGTCAGCGAATTGTCCGGGCTGTCTGGTGTAGAAGGAGTTTCGATTTCTCAGTTCATATTGAATTCGTCCGACAGTTACATGAATTGGGGAAGAGGAAAAGGAGATAACAACATTTATTTTGCCTGTTTCCCAGTGGACTATCGTTATTTATCTGTGCTTGGAATTAAGATTACCGAAGGGCGTGACTTCAAGGCTGGCGACGGGGATGTGTATATCTTCAACGAGGCAGCTCGGAAAAAATATCCTTGGATGAAGGTGGACGAACCCGCTACTCCCGGTGATTATCCGGTAGTGGGATTCTGTGAGAACATCCGTTTTAGCAGTTTCCGCAACAACGATGCCGTAGAACCGATGGCTTTCTTTATTTACGGGAAGAATCATGCGGACTGGGATGCCAATAACATCCTGAATATCCGGGTGGCTCCGGGAGTGGATAAAGTGGACATGCTGCATCGTTTGGCAGAAGTGACCGAAAAGATGGCGCCAGGCAGTGACTTCAGGTTCCGTTTTATGGATGAGGTGATTGATCAGAACTATCATCAGGAACTGCGTTTCACCCGTCAGATTCTGTTGTTTTCCTTGATTGCCATCGTGCTCAGCATGATAGGCGTGTTCGGACTGACCTTGTTTGAAAGCGAATACCGTCGGAAGGAGATTGGTATTCGGAAAATCATGGGAAGTTCCACAGGTGAGATTCTCTATATGTTTACCAAACGTTATTTCGTCATGCTGGTGATCTGCTTCGTACTGGCAGCTCCCTTTGGCTGGTGGATAGGGCACGACTGGCTGGAAAGCTTCTCCGACAAGACGCCTATCCGTGCCTGGGTATTTGTGGCCTCCTTCCTGTTGGTCAGTCTCATTACGGTACTGACAGTGACATTCCAGTGCTGGAAGAATGCTAATGAAAATCCCGTACGGAGTATCAAGACCGAATAATTTTTCATAGTGTGTAAAAACAGATAAAACAATCGGGACCTCCGCTCATTTGCCGAGGCCCCGATTTATATTTTAGAGACGGGCAGCTACTTTCTGCCAGTCCACCAGTGTCCAGAATGCTTCGATGAAGGCTGCCCGGCGGTTGCGGTAGTCAATGTAGTACGCATGCTCCCACACGTCGATAACCAGTAACGGTTTCAGTCCCTTCTTGAGCGGATTTCCAGCGTTCGATTCGCTGACGATGGACAAATGTCCGTCTTTGTCACTCACCAGCCAGGTCCATCCCGAACCGAATAGCGTGGTGGCTGCCTGTGTAAACTTCTCTTTGAAAGTTTCTACCGAACCGAAATCACGAGTCAACGCATCTGCTAAAGGTTGAGGCATTTCCGGCTGCTGAGGAGTTAATGTATCAAAAAAGAACGTATGGTTCCAGGTCTGGGCTGCATTGTTGAACATCGGTCCTTCCGCTTCCAGCAAGATTTGCTCCAGCGTTTTTTCTTCGTAAGGTGTGCCGGCAATCAGTTTGTTCAGGTTGTCTATGTACGTTTGCAAATGTTTTCCGTAATGATATTCCAGTGTTTCTTTGCTCATTTTTGGAGCTAGCGCTTCCAGTTGATAAGGAAGTTCAGAAAGTAAATGTTTCATATTTTCTTGATTTAAAGTTGATAATTTTTAGTTCTGTACTTATATAAACAAATAAATCGTTCGTAAAGTTGTAATTACGGTACTAATTTAATATAAAAATCGGTGTTTCCCTAGAAAAATTCTGTCTAAATTCCCTCTATACTGTGAGAAATCGTAATTTCGCTGATAGATTAGGTAGATTTCTATAATATTTTAAGGTTAAAAGTAACATGTGTGGAATTGTAGGATATATCGGAAAGCGAAAAGCCTGGCCGATATTGGTAGAAGGCCTGAAGCGTCTGGAATATCGTGGATACGACAGTGCCGGAGTGGCCTTGATGAGTGACACTCATCAGTTGAATGTGTATAAATCCGTGGGAAAAGTAGCCGATTTGGAACGGACAGCCGAAGGGCAGGATGTGTCCGGTTGCGTGGGAATCGCTCATACGCGTTGGGCTACCCATGGAGAGCCCAGTACGGTAAATGCCCATCCGCATTGCAGCCAGAACGGTGATTTGGCATTGGTACACAACGGGATTATCGAAAACTATGCCGTGCTTAAAGAAAAGCTGCAGGCCAAAGGCTGCACCTTCAAGAGCAGCACTGATACGGAAGTGCTGGTGCAGTTGATTGGCTACATTCAGCAGCAAGGCAACCTGGACTTGCTGACCGCCGTTCAGTTAGCTTTGCGGGAAGTCATCGGTGCTTATGCCATTGCAGTGGTCGACCGTAAGCATCCCGATGAGATTATTGCTGCCCGCAAGAGTAGTCCGTTAGTCGTCGGAGTAGGTGAGGGAGAGTTCTTTTTAGCTTCCGATGCCACTCCCATGGTGACTTACACCAATCAGGTGGTGTATCTCTCTGACGGAGAAATAGCCGTACTGCGGGCAGATGCCCCCTTGAAGATTGTCGACCTGAATAATGTAGAGTGTCCGCATGAGGCACAGACTGTAGCCCTTAATATCGGGCAGCTGGAAAAAGGAGGTTTCCCCCACTTCATGCTGAAAGAAATCTTCGACCAGCCCGACTGCATCAGCGACTGTATGCGTGGGCGCGTGAATACGGACACTTGTACGGTCACCCTTTCCGCTGTGTCCAATTACAAGGAACAACTGTTGCGTGCCGGACGCTTTATTATCGTAGCCTGCGGTACTTCTTGGCATGCCGGACTTATCGGCAAACAACTGATTGAAAGTTTCTGCCGCATTCCGGTGGAAGTGGAATACGCTTCCGAGTTTCGTTACCGCAATCCGGTGATTCATCCTGATGACGTAGTGATTGCTATCTCCCAAAGCGGAGAAACTGCCGACACATTAGCTGCCATTGAACTGGCCAAGTCGCAGGGAGCCTTTATCTATGGCATCTGTAACGTCATCGGTTCTTCCATTGCCCGTGCTACGGATACCGGTTCCTATATCCATGTGGGTCCCGAAATCGGAGTGGCTTCTACGAAAGCCTTTACTGGACAGGTTACCGTGCTCACCCTGCTGGCTTTGGCATTGGGGCGAGAAAAAGGTACACTTTCGGAAGAAGAGTATCATCGGATAGTGAAAGAACTGGTCGCCGTCCCTGAAAAGATGCGGACCGTCTTGAAGCAGCATTTGTTCATCGCCGATTTCTCAAAGATGTTTACCTACGCCCGCAACTTCATTTATTTAGGTCGGGGATACGCCTTTCCGGTTGCCTTGGAAGGAGCCTTGAAGCTGAAAGAAATTTCGTACATCCATGCCGAAGGTTATCCGGCTGCCGAGATGAAGCACGGTCCCATCGCCCTGATTGATGCCGAAATGCCGGTGGTCATCGTGGCCACACAGTCGCCTTTGTACGAAAAAGTGCTGAGCAACATTCAGGAAATCAAGGCTCGAAAAGGAAGAGTCGTGGCCGTAGTGACCGAAGGAGATACGGTTATCCGAAACTTGGCTGATTACAGCATCGAACTTCCGGCTACGCTGGAATGTCTGAATCCGTTAGTGGCTTCCATTCCGTTGCAGTTGTTGGCCTATTACATTGCAGTTTGCCGTGGAATGGATGTCGACCAGCCACGTAATCTGGCTAAGTCTGTAACGGTGGAATGACGGTACTGATTTTTCTCGATTCTCTTGTATAAAAAGTAAAATTTCCCGACAAATTCTCTGTTTCACAGTGTGAAATACAAAAACCACAGTGTGGGATACATATTTCACAGTGTGGGATACAAATCCCGCACTGTGAAACAGAGAATTTGTAAGGGAGTTTAGAAGAATATATAAAGGGAAAAGGAGGAATAGTCAGGGTCGAATGGCTGAATTTTTACCTGCATTATTTTTATGAAAGATTTCCTCTTTTCATGTAAAGATGTAAATTTGCACATCTTATTTCTTGGAAAAATACATAAGCGAGAAAGAAAATGCAGGAAGAAGACTTGATATTGGCTGTAAAATCCGGTTCGGAGCGTGCTTATAAGCAGCTTTATGAATTGTGGGTATCCAGACTATATCGGTTTGTGTTTCAGTACCTCAAATCAGAGGGAGCGACTGATGATGTGGTGCAGGAAACTTTTCTTCGTATCTGGACTAACAGGGAACACCTGAATCCCGATCAGTCTTTCAAATCTTATCTCTTTACCATTGCCTATCATTTTCTGCTGAAAGAATTGAGAAGACAGATTCACAATCCGTCGATGGAAGAATATGTGGAATACCGGGACAAACTGGCTTCTTCGGCTAATGAGATTCCCGATGAACTGGACTATGACCGTTTTGTAAAGGCTTTGGAGAAAGCCAAACAGCATCTTTCGCCCCGTCAGCGGGAAATTTTTGAACTCAACAAAGAATATGGTATGTCGGTCGCCGAGATTTCCGGAAAACTCTCCGTCACAGAGCAGGTAGTACGCAATCAGTTGTCTGCTGCCCTGAAGATACTTCGTACAGAATTACGTCAATATTATCCTTTATTGCTCTTATTTCTGGCTTAAAAAATCATTTTATGCTTTATAACATGTAATTTGATATGTTATAAATCTGCCCTTATTGGATATTACCCATAAACAAACGAAAAAAGTTTATGAGTGCACAAATAAACGATAAGGTATCAGGATTGTTACACAAGTTCCGTTCCGGTGACATCACGCCGGCGGAATTTCAGGATTTGCGAACCCGCATGGATGCTATATCCGATGTGGAATTGAAACATCTTCTGGAGACAGAGTGGGAAGAGTTTGAAGACCATTCTCCTTTGTCGGAAGAAAAAATGAAAACGCTCTATGAAGGCTTGCACATTCGTTCGGAAGAAGTGAAACCTCGTTTCACGCTGAAACGCTACTGGATGCAGATTGCCGCTTCACTGTTGTTGCTCATAGCCGGAAGCTTGACGGTATTGACCTTTATGCAGCAGAATGAAATCAATGCACTGGCAGAACAGAATGTGGTGATACGCTCAGGCGATTACGGCAAGTCGCTCGTTACCCTCCCCGATGGAACCATAGTGCATCTGAATGCCAAATCTTCTTTGACCTATAGTCAGGATTTTGGGCGGAATGACCGCAAGGTAGCATTGAGCGGAGAAGGATTTTTTGAGGTAAAGAAAGATACAGAAAAGAAGTTTACAGTAGGTACAGGCTATATGGACATCACCGTATTGGGTACTAAATTCAATGTGTATGCATACGAGACAAAAGACATTGTAGAGATGTCGCTCGTAGAAGGTAGTGTGGATGTAACCACTTCACGCCCTCCTTATCAGAGCATACGCGTGAAGCCCAATGAAAAAGTGGTGTATAACAAGCGTACAGGAAACTTGCTGCATGAGCGGACAAGTAACAAGTTGGAAACGGCTTGGATAAATAAGGAATTGGTGTTCCGTAGTGAACGACTGGAAGATGTGTTCCGTTGTCTGTCCCGAAAGTTTGCTGTCACTTTCTCCGTGGATGATGAGACTTTGCTGAATGATGTGTATACCGGTACGTTTGATGATGAGAATGTGGAAAGCATCATGCGTGTCTTGAAATATCATTATAAGTTCAAGTATACAAATGAAGACGGAGTGATTTCTATTCAAACTCGAAAATAGTTATTAACCTTTAAAACCGAAGTGCATGAAAACATGAGAAGAAAACAAAAGCCCCAGATAATCGGCAAATTATCCAGGGCATGAAGAAAGGCTTAGTCCTGCAATTAAACTATGGTGGCACATAGTAAAATAAACTAAAACCTTAATTTGTTATGAATTTATGAAAACCGCAAAACAATCAATTGATTTAGAGTACAAAGGTACTAAAAAACGCTTGAATCTGCGCACTGCTTTGATTTCTTTGTGTATGTTTGCATTTGTTGGCACTTCTGCTCAGACGGGTACGGTGACCGTGAAACTGCGGAATGCTTCTGTCAAGGAATTGTTCAGTGTAATTGAAAAACAAACTTCCTATCGCTTTTCTTATCGGGATGCAGAAATCAAAGGGAAAGGAAATGTGACTATTTCTGCAACCAATCGTGAATTAAAGCAACTTTTAGAAGGGGAACTTCCTAAGTTGGGATTGAAATATGCTGTATCGGGGAATAAGATTATTGTGACTCCGGTTGCAGCAGCTGCTTCTGCACAGCCTAAAAAAGTGACCGGAAAGGTGGTCGATGCCAACGGAGAACCGGTAATTGGGGCTACTATCAAAGAACAAGGTACTGCAAATGGTACAATTACGGATTTTGACGGAAGCTTTACCCTGGATGTAGCTGATAATGCGATGCTTGAGGTTTCTTATATCGGATATAAGAGCCAGGAATTGAAGGCAGTGGCCGGAAAAACGCTTTCTGTGACTTTGAGAGAAGATACGGAAGCGTTGGACGAAGTAGTTGTTATTGGATATGGTACTACGAAAAAGAGCGATTTGATTGCTTCTGTATCTTCTGTTAAAGGGGAAGTAATTCGATCTGCTGCTTCTACAAGTATTAATGATGCTCTACAAGGTAAAATACTTGGTCTTGATATTGTAAGCTCACGATATGAAGGAGATAATAGAGATGTTTATATTCGAGGCAGTCGCTCTCTTAAAGCTGGAAATACACCTTTAGTAATTATTGATGGTGTACCAGGTGATATGTATAATATAAATATGAATGATGTAGAATCCGTAGAAGTATTGAAGGATGCGGCTAGTGCGGCTATTTATGGCTCTCAAGGTGCGAATGGTGTTATTATAATTACGACTAAAAGAGGAAATAGTTCAGGGAAAACTACTATAAATTATGATGCTTTCTATGGAATAGATATACCTCATTTTATGGATATGATGCCTGCAGAAAAATTCTTACAATTGAAAAGAGATGTTTATAAGTTGGAAAATAATTGTTGGGGAGAAGATATTCCTGATGAGAAAATATTTACCAATGACCAACTAGATATGATAGCTAATAATGAATTTTATGATTGGCAGGATATCATTTTTAGAAATGGATCAACGATGAAGCATAACATCTCAATTAGTTCAGGAAATGAGAAAACAAAATTTTCTATTAGTGGAGCTTATGAACGCAATCAAGGATACAATCAGAACAGTGAGGCGAGAAAATATTTCCTTACATCTACGGTTGATCATAAACTAACTAAATGGATGGATTTAGGTGCGACAATTCGTTTTCGTCAACGGCGCAGCAGTGGCTTTTCAGAGTATGGTCAAGCCTTATTTTATGGTACTCCTCTGTGTCGTCCTTATGATGAGAATGGAGATGTTATAACTTATCCTAATCCAGATGAAGGTAGTGTGAGTGTATTGGGGGACTTTATCGATGGACAATACGAGAAAGATACAGAAAATATGAATTTTAATTCTGTTTTTAATGTCACAATCAGACCTATCAAACACCTGACTTATAGGACTAACTTGGGGTATACATATAACTCAACTAAAGAAAGTTATTTTTATGGTAGTCAATCATTTCAGGTAAATGGCGGAGTCAATAGAGCTGGGAGAGAAAATGATTCGGACAATAGAATTACTTGGAATAACACTCTGACTTATGATAACTATTTTGGAAAACATCATATAGTCGCAGATGCTATTCAGGAGATTATTAAATATCAAACAGATGATACATCTGCAGAGGGTAGATCTATGGATGTAGAAGACATGACTTACTATAATTTGGGAATTCTTACTGAAAATATTGGGATTAAAAGTTCATATAGTGGGTACCAGCTTGCATCTTTTATGGGGCGTATTCGTTATAGTTATGCAGATAAATATTTATTTAATTTTTCTGTTCGTAGTGATGGCTCTTCGAGATTGGCGGAAGGAAATAAATGGGCGACTTTTTATTCTGCAGGAGCTGCTTGGCGTGTATCAGAAGAAGAATTTTTAAAAGATATTAAGTGGTTGTCAAATCTTAAGTTAAGATATGCTTATGGTATGGTCGGTAATCAAGCTATTGATTCGTATGTAACTTTAGGACAACTTGACAGTTATCCTTATCAATTTGGTTCAGCAGGAACAGGATTTTATAGTTACCGACCTAGTTCGTTAGCGAATAAGGATTTGGGATGGGAAATTACACGTACTCATAATATTGGTATTGATTTTGGCTTTTTTCAAAATAAATTGAGTGGTAGTGTAGAATATTATCATACAACTACAGATGATTTGCTGATGGACAGAGCTATTCCTGTAACAACGGGTTTTTCTATGATTACTCAAAATATTGGAAAGACTCAAAATACAGGTGTAGAAGTTAGTTTAAATGCAAATATTTTGCAACGTAAAGATTTTTCATTTAATATGTTCTTCAATTTTGCAGTTAATAATAATAAGATTGTAGATTTAATTAATGGAGAAGATGATATTACCAACAATTGGTTTATAGGACATCCCATTAATGTATTCTATAATTATGAAAAAATAGGAATCTGGCAATTAGGTGAAGAGGAAGAAGCGGCACTATATGGTAAGCGACCCGGTGACATAAAGATGAAAGATCAGAATCCTGAGGATGGAAAACAAATTACAGCTGATGCGGATAAAGTGATTTTAGGAAATAAAGATCCTAAATATATTGCATCTTTAGGAGGAAACTTGCAATGGAAAGGATTGGACGTTTCTTTTACCTTAAATAGCCGTTGGGATTATTTGGTAGATGCATCAGGTTATGGCAGTTTTGTTATTCCAACAGGGACAAGATGGTTGGCTGATGTAGATTATTGGACTCCTGACAATCCGACCAACCTTTATCCTCGTCCTAGTGCTTTGTGGCCTGCAAATGTTGAGCTATGTGGCATTATGAAAGGAGATTATATAAAATTACAAGATTTAACTGTTGGGTATGATTTTACCAGGTTGATAAAAAAATATATTCCTGTCTCTAGATTAAGAGTTTATGCTCAATTAAGAAATGCATTTTATTTGTACCGTGCTGCCCGAGAAAATATTATACCGGAATCACCGGGTATTGAGTTAACAGTTCCGAGAAGTATCAATTTTGGAATAAATTTATCCTTTTAAAAGAAATATAATATGAAAAAGACTATATTCACTAAAATCATCTTCTTATCAGCAATCCTGCTCAGTTTGGCAAGTTGTGAAGATTTTTTAGCAGAGGATCCTAAAGGGAATATTACAGAAGCTTATGCATTAACTGAAGATGGTGCAGAAAAAGAAGTCCTTTCTCTTTATCAAATTAATACCGATTTGTTGGAACATTTATATATGGTTGGAGAAATGGGAAGTGATGCAACAGCTTGGGGAGGTAATACTCGAAATTATTGGAAAGCAACTGTTATTTATGAAGATGCTTATATGGTAGATAATGCAGATAATGCAAATCTATGGAAGTGGCTATATGTTGGATTAACAACTGCTAATACTGCGATTAACTCAGTTAATAATGCTGAGATTAAAACAGAAGGTAAAAGAGAACAGCTTCTTTCGGAAGTGCATGCTATGCGTGCTTTTTATTTGCATGAATTAGTGGTACATTTTGGTCCTTACGCAAATTTTACGGATGAACCAATTAAGTCTATTGACCAGATAAAGGCAAATCAGCCTGGAGTATCTACTTTTTACAAAACAATATTCGCTGATTTAGATATTGCAGATCAGGCTCTTCCAATGCCTGCTGAAATTAAAGATAAAGAATTTGGTAGACTAAATCTAGGTGTGGCTAAAGCTTTAAGAATGAAAGCGCTAATGTCGTTGGCTTGGAACGATAATACTATTATTCAAGAAGTTGGATTTAAGGATAAAAAAGATTGTTATCAGAAAGCTGCCGATATAGCTAATTCCCTTATTAAGGACTACGGTTATAAATTGGAAAATGACTTTCATGCTATATTTGATCCAGCTAATCAAGAAAATGATGAAATTATTTGGTCTATCCAATATGGAAATACAATTTTTGATTCTCAAAATAACTATTTAGCTCGTTATTGGGTTTCACAAGTAAATCGCTCAGTTAATTCATACACAAAGACAATTGATGGACTGCAGGCACATAGTGTATATTATGGTAGAGAATATCGTACTTTGATGCCGACCTATTATTTTATATCAGCTTTTAACAAATATGATAAACGTCGGGAGGCGACTTTTATTTCTGCTTATTGTAGAACACCTGAAGGTGGTGTAGAATTTCCTGATTTCTCTGATACACTACTTATTCGGTCTTTAGATGTTGTTCCTCAGGAAATAAAACAACAATATGCACAAAGGGGGATTATATGTGATGATATCAGTGATTTATATGATTTGGAAACAGGAGAAATAAAAGGAACAAACGCTCGAAGTTGTGCTAATAACCTGACCAAATGGCTTGATAATAGTAGATTAACAGCTAAGCAGGAATATTCCTTTAAAGATGCTATCTTAATTCGTCTTGGTGAAGTGTATATCACATTAGCGGAGGCTTATATCCAATTGGGAGAAAAAGATAAGGCGGCACAAGTTATTACAGAGCTGAGAAAGCGCACTCTTGTGCCTGGTCATGAGGCAGAACAAGCTGTAACTGCAAATGATATGACACTTGAATTTGTATTAGATGAAGGCATTAGAGAAATGGGTGGTGAAATTGGACGCTGGGAAATGCTTAAACGAGCATTATCGCCAGAAGACTGGGTACAATGGTTAAGAACACATAATCCTGACACCGCAACAGAGGGTGCTCAAGGAATTGGGGTACAGGCATACCATGTTTATCGTCCAGTGCCTTTATCTACAGTTAATTCATATGCCGCTTTGGGTATCGAGTTCAAAAAAACAGAAGGTTATACATATTGATATTTTTATGAGAACAATAGTATTTATAAGTATATTCATTATTCATTCTATAGTTTATTGTGTAAATGCACAAAATCCAGTTATTACTCCCGCATGGGCATTCAAGCATATTGTTTGGGAAGATAGTCTAAATACGGAAGCTGGAGTTATGAAATTAGTAGATTCTTATTTATCTAGGAATATACCAGTAGAAGCAACAATAATAGATAGTCCTTGGTCTACTGCTTACAATGATTTTAATTGGGATACAAGCAGATATCCTAATGCTGAAAATATGATAAAGAAATTGGAGCAGAAGGGAGTTAAGACTATTTTATGGTTAACTGGTGCTGTTAATTTAAAAAGTAAAGATACTTCTTTACAAAAGTGTGAAACATATGATTTTGTACGTAAAAATAAGTTAGGTATAAATAATAGTATGCCTCATGAATGGTGGAAAGGATATGGTGTTCATATAGACTTTACAAATCCTGAAGCTATAAAATGGTGGAACACTCAGTTGGATAAAGTTTTTATAGACGGAGTTTATGGTTGGAAAGTTGATCAAGGAGAATTTTGGTTTGGTGATTCTATTCAAACCCACATAGGGTTGATGAGTAATAAAGAATTCAGACATTATTATTATGATGCTATGCATGAATATACTATTAAAAAAAGATCTGAAGGAATTATTATAGCTCGTCCTTATTCCCATCAAGGTGGATGTTTTGCTAGTACAGATAAAATGGGGTTAGGTTGGTGTGGTGATTTCTCAGGAGATTGGGATGGATTGAAACTGCAAATTAACAACATTTATCAATCGAGCTTGTTGGGGTATGCTGCTCCAGCGTGTGAGGTTGCTGGATTTTTTAATAAACGTTCCAGTAAAGAGGAATTTACACGTTATATTCAATTTGGCTGTATGACAGCAGGAATTATTAATGGCGGAGAAAACGGTGCATTTACTAATCATTTACCGTGGTATCATGGTAAAGATATAGAAGATATTTATCGTTTTTGTGTTATATTACATGATGAATTAGTTCCATATTTATTTTCGACAGTTGTAGATGCACATTTACATGGAGGAACATTATTGAATAATACATCTTTTGAAGATGAAAGTCATCAATTAGGTAAATATATATTTACAAAAGCAATAACGTCATCGGTATCCAATCAGAAATCATTTACTCTGCCTTCAGAAGGACTTTGGTATGATTTCTGGACTGGAGAATTATATTCTGCAAGCGCAGAAGTTACAAGAGAATATCCATTAAGTCAATTCCCTTTATTTATTAAAAAAGGAGCTATTATCCCTATGGATATTCAATCGGATATTACCGGAATCGGAAATGCTTCTTTCAAGGATAAAGTTACTTTTTTAGTATATCCTAATGGGCTTTCCAGTCAGCAGTTTCATTTACCAACAGGAGATGGTATAGAATATTTTGATTGCTCTATTTCTTATGACGAAACTAAAAAAGAGATAAGCTTGAAGAGTCAATGTTCTTATAATTACGCCTTTATTATTAAGAATATAGAAAAAGTATCTTCTGTGGAAAATGCCGATACGTGGGAATATGATGAACAGAAAAAAGAGTTAAGAATTACTGTTTCCGCAGATAATAAGACTTTGTATATTCATTAGGTTATAATTGGGCAATAATAGTCCTTCTGATAAAAATATTCTATTAGAAGGACTATTTAAAAACAAAGACGTTTTGTATGTATTGAGAAATTATAATAGTTCTTCATTCTATAAGATTAATTTTATAGATTGTAAAATGGATAGAGAGAATACTTATATTGCCTTTAAACTAAAAAGTCGAAACTTTTATATGAGGATGCAGATTGTCCTTGTATAAAGAGCATTGCATCTTCCCCCAAATAGCACAAATCCCGCTATTGGGGGTAAGTTTTTCTTATTCCTTTTCCTCTTTACAGATATTTTCTGTATCTTCAAGGGCAAAACCGCACGCTATGAATTACGAAACTTATCAAATCATGCTATATGTCCTGTCCTTTCTGGCAGTGATAGTCTTTGTAGCACTTTATTTTGTGAAGGCCGGGTACGGCATGTTCCGTACTCGCTCGTGGGGATGGTCTGTGCCGAACAAAATTGGCTGGGTACTGATGGAAGCTCCTTCATTTGTGGCAATGGGGCTTTGGGCATGGAAGGCAGGAGTAGAGGTGTATACTCCGCAGGCTGTATTCGTAGGATTGTTCATGCTGCATTACTTTCAGCGCTCATTTGTTTTTCCGTTACTGATGAAAGGGAAGAGCCGGATGCCGCTGGCTATCATGGCGATGGGAATTCTTTTCAATGTAGTCAATGTGACCTTGTTGGCAGCCAGCTTTTTCAATTGTGCATTGCCGGGCAAGTACGAACCGGCCACTTTCTGGACAAATCCTTTGCCTTGGGTAGGACTCATAATCTTTTTCATAGGGATGGCCATCAATCTGCATGCAGATCATGTAATCCGGAATTTACGGAAGCCGGGCGATACGCGTCATTACCTGCCGGAGAAAGGTTTTTACCGTTATGTGACTTCAGCCAATTACTTCGGGGAACTGGTGGAATGGACCGGATTTGCCTTGCTGACGGCTTCGCCTGCGGCCTGGGTGTTTGTGTGGTGGACAGCAGCCAATCTGATGCCACGTGCCGATGCCATTTACAAACGCTATTGTGAGGAGTTCGGAAAGCAGGCGGTAGGCAGCAGAAAAAGAATTATACCTTATATATATTAGGGAAAGGAGGAAAGATGGATTCACTTTTATTTACTCCGGTCACTTTGGGGCCGCTGACATTGCGTAACCGTAGTATTCGTTCGGCTGCATTTGAAAGCATGTGTCCGGGAAATGTGCCTTCACCGCAATTGCTGGATTATCACCGTTCGGTGGCTGCTGGTGGGGTGGGAATGACTACGGTGGCGTATGCAGCTGTGACGCGTAGTGGACTTTCATTCGACCGGCAGTTGTGGATGAGGCCGGAGATTGTGCCGGGACTGCGTGAACTTACGGATGCGGTACATGCCGAAGGGGCTGCGGCAAGCATTCAACTGGGGCATTGTGGCAATATGTCGCATAAAAGTATTTGCGGATGCCTTCCGGTAGGAGCAAGCAGCGGATTCAATTTGTATTCACCGACTTTTGTGCGCGGATTGCGTGCCGATGAATTGCCGGAAATGGCGAAAGCTTACGGACGGTCTGTGTGTCTGGCGCGTGAAGCAGGTTTCGATGCGGTGGAAATACATGCCGGGCATGGATACCTGATTAGTCAGTTTCTTTCCCCTTCTATCAATCATCGGAAGGATGAATTTGGCGGAACGTTAGCGAACCGCATGCGTTTCATGGAGATGGTGATGGAGGAAGTGATGAAAGCAGCGGGGAATGATATGGCTGTGCTGGTGAAAATGAATATGCGCGACGGTTTTCGGGGAGGTATGGAACTGGACGAGTCCTTACAGGTGGCACGGAAACTGCAGGAATTAGGAGCACATGCGCTGGTGTTGAGCGGCGGATTTGTCAGTAAGGCACCGATGTATGTGATGCGGGGCGAGATGCCTATCCGAACCATGACGCACTATATGACTTGTTGGTGGTTGAAGTATGGCGTACGACTGGTAGGTAAATACATGATTCCCTCTGTTCCTTTCCGTGAGGCTTATTTTCTGGAAGATGCCTTGAAGTTTCGTGAAGCACTGGACATACCGTTGGTGTATGTGGGAGGTCTGGTGTCGCGTCAGAAAATAGAGGAGGTATTGAATCATGGTTTTGAAGCGGTACAGATGGGTCGTGCGCTGCTGAATGAGCCTGACTTTGTGAATCGTATGCGACAGGAAGAGAATGCACGGTGCAATTGTCGTCACAGTAATTATTGCATTGCCCGTATGTACACGTTGGACATGGCTTGTCATCAGCATTTGCAGGAGGAACTGCCGCCTTGTCTGAAGAAAGAAATCGAACGAATTGAAAGCAAGGGATGAGATGGAGCGTAAATTAGCAGTGATTACAGGTGCCGACGGAGGAATGGGAACAGAGATTACTCGTGCGGTGGCGTTGGCTGGTTATCGGGTGATAATGGCCTGCTGTAACAGGGAAAAGGCTGAGGCTAAAAGAGAGTGGCTGGTGAAGGAAACGGGGGATCCGGAGGTGGAGGTCATGTACATTGATTTGGCTTCGTTGGCTTCTGTGGCTGACTTTGCGGAGCGACTCTGTGCCCGTGGGGAGAGACTGGCATTGCTGATGAACAATGCCGGGACGATGGAAACCGGTCGCAGACTGACGGAGGATGGACTGGAGCGTACGGTGAGTGTGAATTATGTGGGACCTTATCTGTTGACACGCAGGTTGCTTCCACTAATGGGAGAGGGGAGCAGAGTGGTCAACATGGTGTCGTGTACGTATGCAATCGGCAAATTGGATTTTCCGGACTTTTTCTTGCGTGGAAAGAAAGGGAGTTTCTGGCGAATTCCGGTTTATAGTAATACAAAATTGGCATTGACGCTTTTTACGCTTGAATTGGCAGCTCGTGTGAAGGAGAGAGGTATTGTGGTGAATGCGGCTGATCCGGGCATTGTTTCGACGGATATTATCACCATGCACATGTGGTTTGACCCTTTGACGGATATTTTCTTCCGGCCGTTTATCCGAACACCTCGTCAAGGGGCAGCCACGGCAATCGGTTTGCTGCTGGATGAAGAGGCAGGCAAGCGTACCGGTACATTGAATGTAAGCGGACGTGCTGTAAGGTTATCCGGGAAGTATCTTCCTCATGTGCAACAGCAGGAACTGTGGGAGCGTACGGAGGAGATTGTGAAGAAATGGTTATAAAATGCATAAATGAAAACGGGCCGGCTTATCTGTGTGACAAGTCGGCCCGTAGCGTTAAAGATTATGTATTATACCAAGTGAGCAATCAGTTCTTCACGGTCGCCTGCTAACAGGTCGATAACCGGAACTTCAATCATGGTGTAGCATCCCGGTTGCTGCTTCATAGAAGCACGAGCTACACAAACCAGTACCTGAGCTGTCAGAGCCGGGTTGTTGATCTTCATGTCAAATTCGAAGAGCTGGTTGTGAGTCTTACCTGATACACCTTTACGAACCAGGTTTACACCGTGACCTACATCGTTCAGGTCGTCTACGCAAGGAACCTGAATAACGTGTGTTTCATCGTTTACAAAATAGGGGTCAGCTTTGATAGCTGCTTCTACTGTCTTGAAATCTGCACCTTCTTCCAGTTCTACATATACCATACGGCGGTGAATACCTGTTCCCACCGGAATAGTCATAGACAACGCATCTTTTACTCCGGCAATGGCGCGAACGGCTACAGAGTGTCCCATGCTGCGGCCCGGACCGAAGTTAGTGTAAGTGATTCCTTTCGGAGCGATGGCTTCCAGCAGCGTACGTACTACAGAGTCGCTTCCCGGATCCCATCCGGCAGAAATGATGGCTACTGCGTTGTGAGCTTTTGCTGTTTCACCCAAAGAACGGCGCAGGCTGGTAATCTGAGTGTGGATGTCGAAGCTGTCTACCGTGTTGATGCCTAATGCAAGGATTTCTTTTGCATATTGTTCTACGCTGCGGGTCGGAGTTGCCAGAATAGCTACATCTACATCTTTCAGTTCGCGAATATCTTTTACTACAGGATAATCGGCCAGTTCTGCAGGTTTGTTTTCTGCCCCATTACGGCGTACGATACCTGCTACTTCAAAATCAGGAGCTGCTTCAAGCGCTTCCAGTGTGAATTTTCCGATGTTTCCGTAACCTACTACGGCTGCTCTAATCTTTTTCATATTTCTTATTTGTTTTAAGTTGTTTCGTTTTAGTTGGCGCAAAAATACAGAATTAGAATCATTCCAAACAAGCAATAAAGCCACGAATTCCAAAAAAATCTGGCTGAACTTACAATTTATAACTTTCTTATCGTTATTTTTGTTCTCCACTTTATAAATTGTTAGAAAAACATGATTGAATATATCAAAGGAGAACTTGTGGATGCTACTCCGGCGTGGGTGGTTGTAGAGTGTAATGGATTAGGATATGGAATTAATGTGTCGTTGAACACTTACTCTGCCGTACAGGGAAAAAAGGAGGTCAAACTCTATATATATGAGGCCATCCGTGAAGATGCGTATGTGTTATACGGATTTGCTTCCCGTCAGGAGAGGGAATTGTTTTTGTTGCTTATCAGCGTATCGGGCATTGGAGGAAATACAGCACGTATGATTTTGTCGGCACTTTCTCCTTCGGAATTGTGTAACGTAATTGGCAGTGGAAACGACAAGCTGCTGAAGACCGTGAAGGGGATTGGCTTGAAAACGGCCCAGCGTATCATTGTGGAACTGAAAGACAAGATTGCAGTGACAGGCATAGAGAGTGCGGCAACCATCAAATCGGTGGCTGTAGCTGCCAATACGGAAATATATGAAGAGGCAGTGGCTGCATTGACCATGTTGGGATTTGCACAGGCGCCTTCTCAAAAGGTAACTGCGCAGATTCTCAAGGAGGAACCGGATGCACCTGTGGAAAAAGTAATCAAACTTGCTTTAAAGCGACTTTAAATCAGGATTTTATCGTTTGCCAGTACTTCCTTGGCAGTACTGTAGTACTTTCCCGGCAGTACTGGAGTACTCCCACGGAAGTACTGAAGTACTGCTTAGGGAGTACTGAGCGGTGGGGCTGGTATTCGCGTGAAAGGGTGCCGTACCCTTAAAGAGTGTTTCTTCTGTTTTGAAGCAATACATTTTTTTTGTTCCTTTGTGAAGTTTATTGATTAAAAATTAAGTAGCATGACATTTGTGAGCATTGTATGGGATGTGGATCCGGTGCTGGTTCATTTGGGTTCGCTCGAAATCCGTTGGTACGGGCTGATGTGGGGGCTTGGGTTTATTCTGGCTTACGAAATGGTCTCCCGTTTGTTTAAGAAGGAAGGGTATCCGGAAAACTGGGCCGACAAGCTGTTTGTATATTGTATTGTCAGCAGTGTGATTGGGGCTCGTCTGGGGCACTGCCTGTTCTATGAATGGGATTATTATGGAGCGCATCCGGCAGAAATCCTGAAAATCTGGAAAGGCGGACTGGCTAGTCACGGAGGTGTATTTGCCTTGATACTGGCTTTAATCTGGTATTCCAAGACAGTGACGAAAAAAAGCGTGTGGTGGTTGTTCGACCGTATGATACCAGCCGTAGCGGTGGTTTGTATGTGTATCCGTTTCGGTAACCTGATGAACTCCGAGATTTTCGGTTATCCCACGACCTTACCATGGGGATTTGAGTTTGTCCGCTCGCGTGAATGGCAGGAATTATACAATCAGAATGGAGTGGCGCAGGCTTGTCATCCTACTCAGATTTATGAAATGCTTTACTGTCTGGTGGCACTGGTTGTATCGTGGTTCATGTATCACAAGCTTCATTTAGGTAAACGAATCGGATTGACTACGGGCGTTTCTTTGCTAATCTTTTTCGGTGCCCGTTTCGGATTGGAATTCATGAAGAATCCGCAGGTAGCTGAAGAAGTAGGCATGACGTTGAACATCGGACAATGGTTGAGTGTACCATTGATATTGTTAGGTGTGTATCTGATTGCGACCAGCGGAAAAAGGAAAGAAGCCTTTTGAATCGGACTTTGTTAAGAGTCTGAAATGTAATATCTTATAAATGTTTCCTCTTATTGTACTTTTGTTTCTTTGTAACAAAAATGCAACGGGAGGAAACATTTCTTTTATATGAATTACTGAAGTATCCCTACTTTCGTGGCATCAAAACAATTCAAGTTAAAACTATTAAAGTTGATGCTATGAGAGCAAATATTCAAACCAAACAACGTGTCAGTGCACTTGTTCTTTTATTAGCTTGCGCATGTACAGGTGCATTCGCGCAGCAGGATTCTACAAAGGTTGCTTCTAATACGAAGGAAGAAGCTAACCGTAATGTCATGTTGAATGCAGCCAGTGCAAACGGACCTCGTGAAATTCAGATTGGTCTTCCTTCTGCAGATGTGAACGTGCTTGAAAATGGAATTCCGGTAACGTATGCTACTAATCCGCACAGCGTAAACTCTTTGTGGCGTGCAGATGCCAGCTTAAGCCATGTAGGATTGTTGAAGATTTCAGAAACTGCCATTACAACCGGTAATATCGGATATGCAGTCAACTCTTTCAGTCAGCTTGGTGAAAAAGGTTTTCATGGAACATTGAATTATAAGTCCAATCATTTCGGCATGCAGGAGTTCTCTCTGAATCTGAATGGAGAAATTGCTAACGATTGGTTCTATAGTGGAAGCATCTATCAGGATTTTGACCCGGGAACATTCAAAATCAAATCTACTCCTTTCCAGGATCGTACACAGATTTATAAGTTTGCCTTGACAAAACGCTATAACAATAACCGGGGTGAGTTTACGGCTATGTATCATTACAGCAACAGCCATCCGGTATATATGTATGCCACTCAGTCGGCTCCGTTTATTTACGTAGGCGATGGTAGCGTAAGAGAGTTGGGTGCTTTTGCTTTGGGTACGACTTCTTATCTTCCGGTTGACAATGAAATGGTATATCGCGACATGCGTACGGGAGAGTTGAAGAGAACAAACTTGTATGATGCCGTACAGAATAAAGGTAGTGAGTTTACCTTGATGAACAATTACAACTGGGATAACGGTTTGTCTTGGAAAGTAATTATGAAATACGACCATGCGACTGGTTCTTGTGTGTACCAGACTCCTATGGAACTTTCACAGCGTGCAAACAGCGCTATCAATTATCAGTATGAAGCAGAAGACGGTAGCATGAGAGCATACGATGGCGAATATGTACAGAGCCGTATGTCTTGCTTGAACCGTGGTTTCATTGATGAAGTAATGTTTACTACTGAGCTGTCTCGTAAATTGTCTAACGGTACATGGCGTTTGGGATTGAACGAATGGTATTATGATATTGATTATGCATCAAATACTACGATGTATGACCAGTCTGTACCGACTGACGGAAGCTATCCGGTTCGTCTTTATAATCCGGACTATGCTACATCGACAGCTCGCGTATATGGAGGAAATGGATATTACTATGACTTCAACAAGAATGCATCAGAATATTATAAAGGTCATGAAAACAAATTGGCTGTATATTTTACTCACGACTGGGATGTAACCGATAAATTTAACCTTTACTACGGTGCTCGTCTGGAATATCAGGCTCTTCGTGGAAACAATGCAGCGGTTAAAGATGCAGATGGTAATTTCGTAGGACGTTTTGCTGATTATTATCTGGGAGCTACTGCACCAACACCTAATGGAACGAAGATTGAACCGACTCCGATGGAGTATGACTGGTTTAATTACGCACTGAGTGCAGCCGCTACTTATAAGTTGACCAAACAGTTCGGATTTACTGGAGACTTTACTTACATTACCCAGCATCCGAGAATTGAAAACTTTGCTCCGGCTGTATTGCCGAATACCGATAAGATTTCAGTGCCTCTGGGACGTGCCGGTATCTACTATAACAACGAATGGTTGAGCTTGACTTCTTTGTTCTCTTATATCTCAAAGACCAACAACAACTCTACATTGAACTTGCAGCATAGCGTAAATGGAGTAAACGAAATCTTGGCTGCTCCGTTGAACTATGACATCAAGACATTGGGTTGGACTACTGACGTGGTAGCTCGTCCGTTTAAAGGTTTTGATTTGCACTTCCTCTTCACTTACCAGAAGCCGACATACAAGAAATATGAAACTTCTGTAGAATTCTCAGACGGTTATGTAGGTCAGATTAATGCTACTGGTAACATCGTAGCAGAAATCCCGCAGGTAATCGTGGAAATCGACCCGAGCTATATGATTACAAAAGATTTGAAAATCTGGACCAGCTTCCGTTACTTTAGCAAGACATACGCTAATATCAATGATGCCTATTATTTCAATGGCCGTTGGGAAACCTTCGGTGGTTTGAACTGGCAGGTAAACAAGAAGCTGTCATTGGGCTGTTCAGTTGTTAACTTCCTGAACCAGACTGGTGCAAAAGGAAGTATCGCAGGTGCAGAACTCGTAACGAAGGAAGAAGCTGGAAAATATGCCAATACAGTAATGGCAGGAAGCTACATCCGTCCGTTCACAGTAGAATTCTCTGCACAGCTTAAGTTCTGACATTCATTTTTTTATTCCGATAAATTCCCGGCACAACGAATCCATGAGTTGTGCCGGTTATAAAAAGTTTTCAATAGGTATTTTTAAAAGAATAATTTGTATTTTTAATCCCATAAAATAACGTATCATGAAAAAGAATTTTGTTAACCTCGCATTAGGAGCGTTTTTCTTGACTGGTATGTGGGCATGCCAATCACAAAAAAATAACTTAGTATTTGAGCATCAGGGAGACACTTTGACTGTCGTACACATAAAGAATCCTTCTAAATATCTTTTGCTTCCTATCCAGGAATCATCTAATGAGGGAAAGGTGAAATTAGTAACCGGAAGCCCGGCTGATATGCCGATGGATGTACGTCTGGCAGTAGACAGCGTAGAGTACTACGTACCCTTTGAATTGCCTCAAGGAGCTAAGGAAGCTACTGTTACCATTGGAAAAGTGGCTGCAAACGCTGTATGCTGGGAGCATATTCAGTTGTCGGATACTTTTAATACGGCAAATACGGACTATTATCGTCCGGTATATCACCACACACCGCTTTATGGCTGGATGAACGATGCCAACGGACTGGTGTATAAAGATGGAGAGTATCATTTGTATTTCCAGTATAATCCTTACGGTTCCAAGTGGGGAAATATGCACTGGGGACATTCAGTTAGTAAAGACTTGATTCATTGGGACCATTTGAATCCCGCTATCGCACGTGACACATTGGGTCACATTTTCTCAGGAAGTACAGTGGTAGACAAGAACAATAGCGCAGGCTACGGAAAAGACGCTATTATCGCTTTCTACACATCTGCCAGCGATGAACACGGACAGATTCAGTGTATGGCTTATAGCAAAGACAATGGACGTACTTATACAAAATACGAGAAAAATCCGATTTTGACTCCGTTTGACGGACTGAAAGATTTCCGCGATCCGAAAGTGTTCTGGTATGAACCGGCTCAGAAATGGTATATGATTGTTTCTGCGGACAAGGAAATGCGTTTCTACTCTTCTTCTAACTTGAAGGACTGGGAATATCAGAGCGGATTTGGTAAAGGTTATGGTGTACAGCCTAATCAGTTTGAATGTCCTGACTTTATCCAGTTGCCGGTTGATGGTGACAAGAACAATATGAAATGGGTGATGATTGTAAATATCAACCCGGGTTGTATGTTCGGTGGTAGCGCTACAGAATATTTCGTAGGTGATTTTGATGGAAAAGAATTCAAATGTGACACGAAACCGGAAGTAACTAAATGGTTGGATTTTGGTAAAGACCACTATGCTACTGTTTGTTTCTCAAATACTGGAGACCGTGTGGTTGCAGTACCTTGGATGAGCAACTGGCAATATGCAAATGTTACTCCTATCCGTCAGTATCGTGGAGCAAATGCCTTGCCGCGTGAACTGTCATTGTATACAAAAGATGGCCAGATTTACATGGCAGCCAATGCTGTAAAGGAAACAGCAGGCTTGCGTAAAGAAACACGTACCATTGACAATCAGACTGTGAAAGGTGAAAGCAAGATTGACGAAATCTTCCCGCAGAATGAGGGTGCTTTCGAAATTGAAATGGATGTAACTCCGGGCGCATCTGCTGTAGCTGGAATGGAACTGCTGAATGACAAGGGTGAAAAGACCAAGATTTACCTGGATATGAAAGCCGGTAAGCTGGTGATGGACCGTACAGAAAGTGGATTGGTTGCCTTTGGTGAGAAAGCAGAACCTCATGCCATCGAAAATCATGATCGTCGTAAAACGACTTCTATCAACTATAAGAATGATTTTGCATTAGGCACATGGGCTCCTCTTTCATTGTGTGAAGGAAAAACTTATCATTTGCAGATTTTTGTAGACAAATGCTCTGTAGAAATCTTTGCCAATGGAGGTCGCATTGCCATGACAAACTTGGTATTCCCTACCAAACCTTATAACTCTATCCGTCTGTATAGTGAAGGTGGCGATTATAAGGTTGAGAATATGAAGATACATAAATTGGGGTTGTAATTATTAAAAACCAGACTGACCATGAAAAACTTTTTTATTACGGCTTTAGGCTTGTTTTGGGGCTTTCAGTGTGCGGAAGCAGCAGAAGAAAAGATTATCCGGATTTCAACGGATAATACGGATCTGGTGCTTCAGGTGACTGAAAACGGACGGCTCTATCAGACTTACTTGGGCGAAAAACTGTTGCATGAATCGGATTTGAAGAAACTGGACTGGCAGATACATCCTGCATCAGATGCCAGTGTCTCTCCACGCGGATGGGAAGTCTGCTCAGGTTCAGGTAACGAAGATTTCTTTGAACCGGCCATGGGAGTGACTCATGCCGACGGTAATGCTTCTACCTGGCTTTATTACGTGTCTTCTTCTACAAAAGCTGTGGAAGGAGGAACACAGACAGATATTCATTTGCGTGATGATAAATATCCGGTGAATGTCACCTTGCATTACGTAGCTTACGAAAAGGAGGACGTAATCAAGACCTGGAGTGAAATCTCACACCAGGAGAAAAAGCCTGTACAGTTATTCCGTTATGCTTCTACGATGTTGTATTTCAATCGTCCGGCTTACTATTTGACAGAATTCAGTGGAGACTGGGCGAAGGAAGTGCAGATGAGTACACAGAAGCTGGAGTTTGGTAAGAAAGTGGTAGATACCAAGCTGGGAAGTCGTGCTGCCATGCATACGCAACCTTTTTTCATGGTCGGTCTGGATGCTCCTGCTGCAGAAAATCAGGGGGAAGTCCTGATGGGTACATTGGGATGGACAGGTAACTTCAGCTTTACTTTCGAAGTAGACAATGTGGGTAACCTGCGTGTGATTCCTGCCATTAATCCTTATGCTTCGGTATATGAGCTTCAGAAGGGCGAAGTGTTCACTACTCCTGAATTTATTTTCACTTTGAGTAATAAGGGTACGGGCGAAGGAAGCCGTCGCTTTCAGAACTGGGCGCGGAATTATCAGTTGAAGGATGGAAAAGGCACTCGTCTGACGTTGTTGAATAACTGGGAAAATACTGGATTCGACTTTAACCAGAATATTCTTGTCGACCTGATTAAGGAAACGAAGGAACTCGGTGTAGACATGTTCTTGCTGGATGACGGATGGTTTGGCAACAAATACAAACGCAGCAGCGATACAGCCGGACTGGGCGACTGGGATGTAACGGCCGACAAACTTCCTGATGGAATCAATGCGCTGGTTCAGGCGGCTGAAAAAGAAGGAGTGAAGTTCGGTCTCTGGATTGAACCGGAAATGGTAAATCCGAAGAGTGAATTGTTTGAAAAGCATCCTGACTGGGCAATCCATTACCCGAACCGTGAAACCTATTACTATCGTAACCAGCTGGTACTCGATTTGAGTAACCCGAAGGTGCAGGATTATGTATATGGCATTGTGGATAAGTTGTTGAAGGAAAATCCGGGTATCGCTTATTTCAAATGGGATTGCAACAGCCCGATTACCAATATCTATTCTTCTTATCTGAAGGGTGCACAGGGACGCTTGTATATAGACCATGTACGTGGCGTATACAATGTCATGAAGCGGGTAAAAGAGAATTATCCGAATGTGCCGATGATGCTTTGCTCTGGTGGCGGCGCACGTTGTGACTATGAAGCGTTGAAATATTTCACGGAATTCTGGTGCAGTGACAACACGGACCCTGTGGAAAGAGCTTACATACAGTGGGGATTCTCTCAGTTCTTCCCGGCCAAGGCCATGTGTGCACACGTGACAAGCTGGAATAAGAATACTTCTATCAAGTTCCGTACCGACATGGCATCCATGTGTAAGCTGGGATTTGATATCGGCTTGAAAGAAATGGCTGCAGAAGAATTGGAATATTGCCAGCTTGCGGTAGCTAACTGGAAACGCTTGCAGCCGGTGATTCTGGATGGAGTACAATATCGTCTGGTGTCTCCGTATGAATCTAACCACATGGCAGTGAACTATGTCAACCAGGATGCTTCGAAAGGTGTGGTATTTGCATACGACATCTATCCTCGTTTCCAGGAAAAACTGCTTCCTTTGAAAGTGAAAGGATTGGATCCGAACAAGATGTACCGTGTGAAAGAAATCAATCTGATGCCGGGAACAGAATCTACGCTGGAGGCTGATGGAGAATTATTCTCTGGTGATTATTTGATGAAAGTCGGTCTGGATGTCTTTGGCTTCCGTCCTACTCAGAGTCGTGTGATTGAACTTACAGCCGAATAAAACAGAAGGCTGAATTTGAACAGATTAAAAACAAGTAAAAATGACAAATACTCAATTAAAATATGCCAAGCTGTTTCCTGTGATGCTTTGCTTCTTTGCCATGGGATTCGTTGACTTGGTAGGAATTGCTTCAAACTATGTAAAGGAAGATTTAGGTCTGACAGACTCTGAGGCAAATATTTTTCCTTCCTTGGTATTCTTTTGGTTCTTGATATTCTCAGTACCGACAGGAATGCTGATGAACCGGATTGGAAGAAAAAAGACAGTGTTGCTGAGTCTGGGAGTCACTTTCTTCTCTTTGTTGCTTCCGATGTTTGGTGACAGCTATGGATTGATGCTTTGCTCCTTCTCTTTATTGGGAATAGGTAACGCCTTGATGCAGACTTCACTTAATCCGCTGTTGAGCAATATTATCTCGGGCGACCGCCTGGCCAGTACGCTGACCTTCGGCCAGTTTGTGAAAGCCATTGCTTCTTTCCTTGCACCTTATCTGGCCATGTGGGGAGCTTTACAGGCCATTCCGACTTTTGGCTTGGGATGGAGAGTGTTGTTCCCTATCTATATGGTTGTAGCTGTGTTTGCCATTCTGTTGCTTTCGGCTACTCCTATTACCGAAGAACAGCCGGACAAGGCATCTGGATTTGCCGATTGCCTGAAACTGTTAGGAAAACCCTTTATTCTGTTGTCTTTCCTTGGCATCATGTGTCATGTGGGAATTGATGTGGGTACCAATACTACAGCTCCTAAGATTCTGATGGAGCGTATTGGAATGACATTGACCGAAGCCGGGTTTGCCACCAGTCTCTACTTTATATTCCGTACGTTGGGCTGCTTCTCTGGCGCATTTATCTTGCGGGCTGTATCGTCCAGAATCTTTTTCCTGATAAGTGCCATCTGTATGATGCTGGCCATGATCGGACTTTTTGCTTTCGATTCGCAGACGGTGATTTATATTTGTATTGCGCTGATTGGTTTTGGTAACTCCAATGTGTTCTCTATCATCTTCTCTCAGGCTCTTCTGGCTATGCCCGACAAGAAGAACGAAGTGTCTGGACTGATGATTATGGGCTTGTTTGGCGGTACAGTATTCCCTCTTCTGATGGGAGTGGCCAGCGATGCAATCGGACAGAATGGTGCTGTAGCAGTGATGACAGCTGGTGTGATTTATTTACTTGCTTATACGTTAAAAATTAAACATTAAGACTATGGAGAATACAATAGTTGTAGGTATAGGTGAAGCACTGTGGGACGTGCTGCCTGAAGGAAAGAAAATTGGTGGAGCTCCGGCTAACTTTGCGTATCACGTATCACAGTTTGGCTTGGACGGTCGTGCTGTTAGTGCCGTAGGAGATGACAAATTAGGAGCAGAAATCCTGGAAAACTTCTATGAGAAGAATCTGCATAGCATGATTGAAAAAGTACCGTATCCCACAGGTACGGTTCAGGTAGAACTGGATGCAGAAGGAGTTCCTTGTTACGATATAAAGGAAGGTGTGGCATGGGATAATATTCCTTACACTCCGGCTTTGGAAGGATTGGCTAAACAGACTACAGCGGTTTGCTTTGGCTCTTTGGCACAGCGAAGCGTGGTTTCCAGAGAAACAATCAACAAGTTCTTGGATGCCATGCCGGAAGATACATTGAAAGTATTTGACATCAACCTTCGTCAGGGCTTTTATACGAAAGAAGTGCTTTGCAATTCTTTCCAGAAATGTAATGTGCTGAAGATAAACGATGAAGAACTGGTTACTGTGAGCCGTATGTTCGGTTATCCGGGTATTGACCTGCAGGATAAATGCTGGATTCTGCTTGCCAAGTATAACCTGAAAATGTTGATCCTGACTTGTGGCGTGAACGGAAGCTATGTCTTTACTCCAGGTAATGTATCATTTGTAGAAACTCCAAAAGTAAATGTAGCCGATACGGTAGGTGCAGGTGATTCATTCACTGCTACTTTCGTGGCTTCTATTTTGAAAGGAAAGACCGTACGCGAAGCGCATGAATTGGCAGTAGAGGCTTCGGCATTTGTATGTACCCAGAATGGGGCTATGCCGGAATTCCCTCTGTATTTGAAGGAAAAAATTTAAGCTATATAGTTTATCTTGTGAAAAATCTCCGGAAGTATGTTTCTGTACTTCCGGAGATTTTTTTGTCTGATAAGATTGGAAAGCCTGCTGAAGATAATGACGCTTCGGCTTGGTCTGTTTTATGTTTTCCGTGTGAAAACCATACGTTTCCCGAAGCGAAAACATAGGTTTCTCACACGGAAAACGTATGGTTCCGCTTCGGGAGACATAAAAAGAGTAGAGCCGTTGAACGAAAAATTGTGGGTCGGTTTCGTGATTTTTGTATCTGTCATACTGTATAAATCGCTGCGATTTTCATACATTTGCAGAAATAGATATAAAATTATGAAACATTTAGTCTGTGGTTGGATAGGTGTGATTTGCTTGCTGCTGTTGTCTGTAGCTTGCTCCCGAAAGGAGGCGGACTATACGATAGCCGTATCACAATGTAGTGAAGATGATTGGCGTGCCCAGATGAACAAAGAGATTCTTCGGGAAGCTCTGTTTTATCCGGGGGTAAATGTGGAGGTTTATCAGGCTCATGATGATAATACTCATCAGATTAAGGACATAGAATCTTTGATTGAAAGAAAAGTCGATTTACTGATTGTAGCCCCTAATGAAGCCGAAGCTATTACGCCGGTGATTGAGAAGGCATACGATGCAGGAATTCCTGTCATCCTGGTCGACCGGAAAATCAATTCTAAAAAATATACTGCCTATGTAGGTGCTGACAATTATGAAATTGGCCGTAAGGCAGGTGAATATATAGCAGACCGTTTAGGAGGAAAGGGACGGGTAATAGAGATTACCGGACTGAGAGGTTCTACTCCAGCCGTGGAGCGTCATCGGGGGATGATGGAAGCCCTGAAGGCCGTTCCGGGGGTGCAGGTGGTGGCATCTGCTGAAGCTGGATGGTTCCGGCAGAAGGCTGGGGAGGTGATGGATACGTTACTGGATGCTCACCCACAAGTAAACCTGGTCTTTGCACAGAACGACCGGATGGCTATCGGGGCGTATGAGAAGGCACGCCAGAAGAATCGTGCCGGACAGATTGCATTTGTGGGAGTTGATGCGGTAGCCGGCGGAGTGGAAAGTGTGGCGGAAGGCAAACTGGATGCTACCTTCATTTATCCTACAGGAGGTGATAAGGTGATTCAGGTAGCCATGGCTATACTGCGTGGCGAACCCTATCAGCGAGAAAATATACTTTCTACCGCGTTGGTAAATCGCGCCAATGCCCGTGTGATGCAGATGCAGATGAAGCATATTCTGACGCTGGACCAGAAAATTGAGCTTTTAAATCATCAGCTGGATGATTATTTCCTTCGTTACTCCGCACAAACAATGTTCTTATATGCCTGTGTGGTAATATTGATTCTGGCCGGATTCTTGTTCTTTTTCCTGGTACGTGCCTTTTGGGTAAAGAACCGGATGAATACGGAATTGTCTACCCAGAAGCAGCAATTGGAACAGCAGCGTGACCAGTTGCAGGAACAGCGTGACCAGCTGATTGCATTGTCGCGTCAGTTGGAAGAGGCTACACATGCCAAGCTGGCCTTCTTTACCAGTGTGTCGCATGATTTCCGTACACCGTTGACTTTGATTGCAGACCCTATCAACCAGTTGCTGGAGGAAAAGCATTTAGGTGAGAGGGAGCGGAATATGCTGGAGATTGTGCGGAAAAACGTCGCAGTCTTATTGAGGTTGATTACTCAGATTCTGGATTTCCAGAAATATGAACATGGCAAACTGGCTTTGCGGCTTTCTGAATTTAATGCGCTGGAATGTATAAAGGATTGGACAGAGGCATTCCATACTTTGGCGTTCCGGAAACATATTCAGTTTGAAGTGAAGGCGGAAGGAGATGTGGCGCAGTATGTGATGGTGGCCGATGCGGAAAAGATAGAGCGCATTACCTACAACTTATTGTCCAATGCCTTTAAGTTTACTCCGGAAAAAGGAGAGATAAAGGTGGTGCTTTCGCGGATAGAGAAAGATGGCCAACCATGCTTGTGTATGGAAGTCAGCGATACGGGTATTGGCATGTCCGAAGAACATGTACATCATGTGTTTGAACGTTTTTATCAAATAGATGTGCAGCATACAGGCTCAGGTCTGGGACTGGCTCTGGTAGAGGCTTTTGTGCAGTTGCATAAGGGGACAGTGCGGGTAGAGAGCGAGAAAGGAAAAGGCACATGTTTCCGGGTTGTACTTCCTATGAAGCAGGAAGGAGAGGTGAAGGAGGTGATAGAGAAAAATGAATCCTTGAAAAACCTGCAGGAAGGGGCTGTGCTGGATGCCGGACAAGAAACCTTGCACCAATGGACAGAAAATACGGGTGTGGAAGAATCTGCCGACAAGGAGATGGTGCTGGTCATTGATGACAATCAGGATGTGCGTGATTATGTGAAAATGCTGTTGCAAGATAAATATGTCGTGGTTGAGGCGGTCAACGGGCTGGAGGGTGTGAAGCAAGCCATGAAGTATGTGCCAGACGTGGTGGTGTGCGATGTCATGATGCCTGTCATGGACGGTATCGCATGCTGCAAGCGGTTGAAGAGTGAATTGCAGACCTCGCATATCCCTGTGCTGATGCTTACGGCATACGCCATGGATGAGCAGCGGATTCAGGGCTATGATTCGGGAGCAGATGCATATCTTACCAAACCTTTCAATGCGAAACTCTTGATGACACGTATCCGCAATTTGATAGACAACCGGAAACGGTTGAAATCGTTGGCAGAAGATGTGACGGGAGGCGGCAAACAGTCGTTGGGCGAAGTGGACAAGGGATTTGTGGAAAAGCTGAAGGCCTTGATTGAGGAAAAAATGAGCAATTCAGATTTGAGTGTAGAAGATTTGGGTGCTGAATTGGGATTGGGGCGCGTGCAGCTATATCGTAAAACGAAATCCTTGACCGGATATGCTCCGAATGAATTGTTACGCATTGCCCGGTTGAAAAAGGCCGCCTCTTTGCTGGCATCCTCTGAAAAGACGGTGGCCGAAATCACCTACGAAGTGGGATTCAGTTCTCCGTCTTACTTCACCCGGTGTTATAAAGACTATTTTGGAGAAAGCCCCAGTGAATTCCTGAAAAGGCGGGATGGGAAAAATTGAGAAGGGAGAGAGATTTTTTCTTACTAACAGAAATAGTTGTATATTTGGGCACTTTTTTGAATAGCTGGTTATGAAACGTATTTTGATATTGATATTCGTGTTGTATGTATGTGGTGCTGCAGGGCGTGCGCAGGATTTGAAAACGCTTTTTGTGGCATTGCCAGATTCCTTGTCACCGCTTTTGACGGAGGTAAACAGGGCCGACTTCGGTGATTTTCTGGAAAGTGGGATGAAGGCAGAGGTGAAGAACCGTTTTGGGAATATGTCGGAAATGACTAAACTGACTTCAGATTATTTATTCCTGAAAACGACTTCGGCCAGCACCTTGGAACTGAAGCTGCTTCCGCTGAATGACTCCGTGAAAGTGATTTGTGCCGTTTCAACCTATTCGGCTCCGGCAGCTGACAGTCAGATTACTTTTTATGATACGAACTGGCATGAATTGCCGCTTTCCGATTTTTTACAGCTTCCGCAAGAAGATGAATTTTATTTGACTCCGGCTTCGACAGCCCAGGCTGACTCCTTGAAGAACCTTCGTGCCTATGCCGACATGTACTTGTGGAAGGCTGAATTGTCGTCTGAAAAACCGGAGCTCAAGTTTACTTATACTACGCCCGACTATCTGGACAAGGAAACCGCAAAAGATTTAAAGCCTTATTTGAAATCGCAGCCCGTTTGTCTGGAGTGGAAAGAGGGAAAATTTGTGGCTCGGGAAGATTTGAATCCTTCGTTAAAGTGATTTTATTTAATTCTTTGTATTGCTGAATGTTATGTTGTAAAACATTTATTCTATGTTTTGCGTATAAAAATACATGAAAAATCGTTAATCCCTCAGCCGGATATACCGAATTTTTTTTATCTTTGGAACGCTATTTGTAAAGCAGTCAAGCATATCTGCATGAAATGAAGGCAGAAGTGCACTCTGAAAGTGATTTGTTTTAAACCAGTAATGGTATTCTGAATAAGGGTCGGGCTGGAAAAAGGCCATCCGACGGATACTAGCTGAAAAATATAAGGTATAATGATTTTAAAGTGTATTAGAACAGTAGCAATGGCGGCTCTGGCCATGGTCAGTATCAATGTTTCAGGACAAGATCTTCTGGCTCGTCAGGCGCCGATTGACAGAAAATTAAAAGCAGTGGATTCATTAGCCCTGATTCGCCAGATTAAGGCAGAACAGGCAGTATATCCCGCTTACAGTCTTTATCCAAACTGGAACAATGATCGCGTTCATGCTTACGGTGGTAATGTACAGGTTCCAGATAGTTTCCGAATCGATTTGACAGGCTTCTGCATGCCGACAACTCATACAAAAATTACTTCTAAATGTGGTCCGCGCTGGCGGCGTATGCACAACGGATTGGACATTAAGGTCTATATCGGCGATACCATCCGTGCTGCTTTCGACGGGTGTGTGCGCATGGTGAAATATGAACGTAGAGGTTATGGCAAATATGTAGTAATCCGTCATGACAATGGCTTGGAAACCATTTACGGACACTTGTCTAAGCAGATTGTAGCTGAAGATGAATATGTAAAGGCGGGTGACCCGATTGGTTTGGGAGGAAATACCGGACGTTCTACCGGTTCTCACCTTCATTTTGAAACTCGTTTCTTAGGCGAGGTGATAAATCCGGAATTTATGTTTGATTTCCCGAACCAGGATATCGTTTCAGACAGCTATTTGTTTGTGCGTGGTGCCAACCGTTATGCATATCAGCGTACTCGCGCATTGGCTGCTGTAAAATCAGGAAAATCCGGTGCGGCAGAGGCGGAAAAATCAGCTATCCGCTATCATAAAATCCGTAAGGGTGATACATTGGGACGTATCTCTCGTTTGTATCACGTATCCATCGACCGCTTGTGTCAGATTAATGGTATAAAACGTACTACAACGTTGCGTATCGGACAAGTCTTGAGATGTTCTTAATCTGGAAAACAAATTTATTGAAATAAAAGGAAATGCCATTTCCGTTATTTTTGTGTGCTCTCTGAAAAAACAGTAACTTTGCCACATATTCGAGCATAAAAGATGGAAGAAACCAAGAAACAATTTGAACATGTAATTGCAGTATGCCGTGATTTGTTTGCTAAAAAGTTGCATGATTACGGAGCTGCCTGGCGCATCATGCGTCCGTCTTCCGTGACAGACCAGATTTATATTAAGGCAAACCGTATTCGCAGTATCGAAGTAAAGGGCGTGTCCTTGATAGATGAAGGCATTCGTCCGGAGTTTATTGCAATTGTCAATTATGGTATTATCGGGCTTATTCAGCTGGAACTGGGCTATGCCGAGAAGGAAGATATAACGGAAGAGCGTGCGCTGGAATTATATGATACCTATGCCGACAAGGCGCTGAAACTGATGCTGGCGAAGAATCATGACTATGATGAGGCTTGGCGTAGCATGCGCATCACCTCCTATACAGATTTGATCTTGATGAAGATTTATCGGACCAAGCAAATCGAATCTTTGAAAGGAGATACCTTGGTTTCAGAAGGTGTAGACGCCAATTATATGGATATGATTAATTATGCCGTTTTCGGATTGATTAAGCTGGAATTTGGAGAATAAGTTTCTACATAAAGCAATTGTGATCTGGAGTAACGTCTGCCGTTTTTTATTGGCTGTCGTTTTTCTGTTCTCCGGATTTGTAAAGGCTAATGACCCTTTGGGCACGGTCTATAAGGTACAGGATTACCTGGAAGCATGGGGGCTGCAGAGCCTGAGTGCAGGATATGTGCCTTATCTGGCAGCTATGCTCTGTGCCTTGTTTGAGTTTATTCTTGGCATTTATCTGTTCTTCGGTATTCGTCGGAGGGTAGCTCCTTTGCTGGCTTTGTTGATGATGGCGTTTATGACACCGTTGACATTGTGGCTGGCCATAGCCAATCCGATTTCCGATTGTGGATGTTTTGGTGATGCGGTTGTGCTGACCAACTGGGAGACTTTCTTCAAGAACATCGTGTTGCTTATTGCGGCTATTTCCGTGTTTAAGTGGCGTCGGCATATCTTTAATCTGGTCACCACGAAGGTGGACTGGCTGATTTCGCTTTACAGTATTCTGTTCATCATCTTCTTCATGTTGTTCTGCCTGCGCTACCTGCCTGTGTTCGATTTTCGTCCTTATCATGTAGGAGCAGACATCATAAAAGGCATGACAATTCCTGAAGGTGAGAAGCCTACCGAGTATGAAACGATTTTTATTTATTCGAAAGACGGTAAAGAACAGGAATTTACGATTGATAATTTCCCGACAGATTCCACGTGGACCTTTGTCGATTCGAAGACGCGGGTGAAGGAGAAGGGCTATGAACCTCCTATTCACGACTTCTCGATTACTTCACTGGAAACGGGAGAGGATTTGACCGATGACATACTTCATAGTGACCGATACACGTTCTTGCTTGTGGCACCCTGGCTGAAACATGCAGACGACAGTGGTATGGATTTGATTAATGAAGTATATGATTACAGTGTGGAACACGATTACCGTTTTCTTTGTCTGACGGCTTCTTCGGAGCAGGATATTATGGACTGGCAGGAAAATACGGGAGCAGAATATCCGTTTGCCTTGATGGATGAAATTACGTTGAAAACGATGATTCGTTCCAATCCGGGATTGATGCTGCTGAAAAAAGGAGTCGTGCTGCGTAAATGGAGTGTTTCCAATCTACCAGATGAATACCAGTTGAATGCACCGCTGGAGAAACTTCCATTCAGTACATGGAATCCGAAAACCAATGTGCACAAGGTGGTAGAAGTGACCGGTTGGTTCCTGGGGCCTTTGCTGCTGCTGACCGTGATCGACCTGATATGGTTGCGCATAAAAAGCCGCAAAAAGAAAAAAGAGGAAGAGAATAATAAAGAAACATTATAACTAACCCTTTAAAATTTAAACAAAATGAGAAAAAACATTGTAGCAGGTAACTGGAAAATGAACAAGAACCTGCAGGAAGGTATTGCATTGGCAAAAGAATTGAACGAAGCATTGACAGCAGACAAACCAAACTGCGATGTAATCATCTGTACTCCTTTCATTCACTTGGCTTCTGTAACTCCTCTGGTAGACAGTTCTATCATTGGTGTAGGTGCTGAAAACTGCGCTGACAAAGTATCTGGTGCTTATACTGGTGAAGTTTCTGCAGAAATGGTTGCATCTACAGGTGCTCAGTATGTAATCTTGGGTCACTCTGAACGTCGTGCTTACTATCACGAAACAGTTGAAATCCTGGAAGAAAAAGTTAAACTGGCTTTGGCTAACAACTTGAAACCTATCTTCTGTATCGGTGAAGTATTGGAAGAACGTGAAGCTAACAAACAGAATGAAGTAGTAGAAGCTCAGCTGGCTTCTGTATTCTCTTTGTCTGCTGAAGATTTCGGTAAAGTAATCTTGGCTTACGAACCGGTTTGGGCTATCGGTACAGGTAAGACTGCTACTCCGGAACAGGCTCAGGAAATCCACGCTCACATCCGTTCTTTGGTTGCTGCTAAATACGGTCAGGAAGTAGCTGAAAATACTTCTATCCTGTACGGTGGAAGCTGCAAGCCTTCTAACGCAAAAGAATTGTTCGCTAATCCTGATGTAGACGGTGGTCTGATTGGTGGTGCTGCTTTGAAAGTTGCAGACTTCAAGGGTATCATCGACGCTTTTAAATAATTCTTTTTTGAATTAGTCAGGAGCGACTTATGAGCACAGAGATGATGTGAGGACGTAGCACTGTCGTATGGTCTCTGTGCTCAATTGACTTTTGTTTTCTATGTCTATCTAAAAATCCGCTTATGCTGAAATATCTTTTATTTGTAGTTTCTGTTTTGTGTGTCGGCGGGGCTTATGCCCAGCAGAACATTATCGAAAGCCTGCAGACCCGTCGGGCGGGAGAAGGTGTAGTGACTATCCACCAGGATGCACAGATTACCTCTTTGATAGGGAAACGTTATGTGCGTTCTACCAGTTCGGAGCCGGTAAAGACATTAAAAGCTCGTGGATTTCGCGTACAGGTATACGCCGGGAATAATTCCCGTCAGGCGCGTAGTGAAGCGAATAGGGTAGCAACGAAAGTGAAAGAAGAATTTCCGGAACTTCCGGTTTATACTTATTTTCAGCCTCCTCGCTGGCTATGCCGGGTAGGAGACTTTAAAAGTATTGAAGAAGCACATGTAACCATGCGTAAATTGAAAGCTACAGGAGTTTTTAAGGAAGTGTCTATTGTGCGTGAACAGATTAATATACCTATAGAATAATGATGACAGATACAAATTCGATAAACTGGCCGCAAGAGAAGGTTGAGAAACTGGTCGGGCATTACAAGGAAATCCTTTCTTTGCTGGGTGAAGATCCTGAAAGAGAAGGACTGTTGAAAACCCCTGAGCGTGTAGCAAAAGCCATGCTGACGCTGACTCGCGGATATGAAATGGATCCGAGAGAAGTGCTGAATGCCGCAAAATTCAAGGAACCTTACAGCCAGATGGTGATTGTGAAGGACATTGATTTCTTTTCCATGTGCGAGCATCACATGCTGCCGTTCTACGGAAAGGCCCATGTGGCATATATTCCTAACGGATACATTACGGGGCTGAGTAAGATTGCTCGTGTGGTAGATATTTTTTCTCACCGTTTGCAGGTGCAGGAACGCATGACGCTTCAAATAAAGGAGTGTATCCAAGAAACACTGAATCCATTAGGCGTAATGGTGGTAGTAGAAGCCAAACACATGTGTATGCAGATGAGAGGCGTGGAAAAGCAGAATTCTGTAACGACTACCTCTGACTTTACAGGCGCATTCAATCAGGCCAAGACGCGCGAAGAGTTCATGAACCTGATTCGTGCAAGATATTAATATGAAAAAGACTATTTCCCCTTTTATCGTAGTGTGGAGAGGGGAAATAGCTAACGTAAAATGACGCGGTCGCCTGCTTTTTGTGCCATTGGAATCTGAATTTTTTGCAACTCTTTGTAATGTTGCATGATTTCCTGGCATTTCTCCGGATTGTTATAGATGTCCGGATTGGCTAAAGCCTGCAGGGTATGCTTCATCTCTTCTTCTACAATTGATAGCTTGAAATCAATTAACAACCTGGGAACTAACTCATAAAGTCTTTCTTCATCGGTGATGATTGCCTGTCCTTTGGAGTGGTACTTGCTTAGCTGATAGCGGTCGCTGGCCAGTTCTGCGGCCTGTTTACTGATTTCCGGATCAGGATGAGTCAGGAAATAGCGCTCAGACACAAAGCCTTCGTCATGCAGATGATTCTCTGCTTCTTTTAGGATGCGGCGGTCTAAAGGATAGTGAAACTGTAGTTCATCCTCCTTCAAGCTGGAAGAAATACATTCTATGACAGTGAGCGGTTGCTCTTCTCCGTTTTCATCCTCAAAATAACACATCACTTTCTCCCCATAGCGGACAATCATTTGCAGGAGGAGCTGTTCCTTCTTGTAGAACAGTTTCTGTTCGTTCCCTTCCAATGGGATATACGAAAGGTAATTGTCCGTAGGAACAGGAGTGCTTGCGGGTTGTCCGGCTGGCTGTTCAGCAGTTGGAGGTATATACTCTGCTGCTGTTTCCAGAGGAGCAGGAGGAAGCTGAGTCTCATCCGGTATAGGAATCTCTGTCGGCTGTGCCTCCGGGTAAGTAGTCGGAGGAGCAGGTTGAGCATCCTGGGTGGCCTGTCGTTGCTTCCGTTGGATTTCCTTGTATTTATTTTCCTGTGCCTGCTCTATCAGTTTGTTTACCGCTTCTATCAGGATTTTCTCTTCCATTTGCAGAAGCTGGCTGCACTCGCGTGTATATACGGAGCGGACAATCGAGTCAGGTATCACAGAGATACTTTTTACGATACTGGAAATCAGGCTGGCACGTTTGATCGGGTCTTTTCCTGCTTCTTCCATCAACAGGTTCGTCTTGAAACGGATGAAGTCCACTTCGTGCTCATTGATGTAGGCCTGATAGTCGGTGGCATTATGCTTGCGGGCAAAGCTGTCAGGGTCGTCTCCATCGGGAAGCAGACATACCTTGATGTTCATGCCTTCTTCCAGCAGCATGTCAATACCGCGTATGCTGGCCTTGATTCCGGCTCCGTCACCGTCATACAATACCGTGATGTTATTGGTAAAGCGATGAATCAGTCGTATCTGGTCGGAGGTCAATGCCGTACCCGAAGAAGCCACCACGTTTTCAATTCCACTCTGGTGCATGGAAATGACATCGGTATAGCCTTCAACCAAGAAGCAGCGGTCCTGGCGTACAATGGCCTGCTTGGCAAAATAAATGCCATAGAGTTCCCGGCTTTTGTGATATATCTCCGATTCCGGAGAATTGACATACTTCATCTGCACGTTCTTGGTGGCAGCGCTCAATACACGTCCGCCAAAAGCTACTACTTTTCCCGATAAGGTATGTACGGGGAAAATGACACGCCCCCAGAAACGGTCGCGAAGTGAACCGTCGTCCTTTCTATAGCACAAGCCGGTTTTTACCAGAAACTCTTCTTGATAGCCTTTCTGTTTGGCTGTACGTGCCAGTGCATCGTGACTGTCTGTGCTGTATCCTAACTGGAACTTTTTGATAATGTCATCACGGAATCCTCGGCTGCGTAAGTAGGTCATACCGATACGTTGTCCGTCGATGTGATTATAAAGTATGTCTTGAAAATATTCGGATGCAAACTGATTGACTACAAACAAGCTTTCACGCAGACTATGTGCTTGTTTTTCTTCGTCGGTGAGTTCCCGTTCCTTTACTTCGATGTGATATTTGTTAGCCAGCCACTTCAGTGCCTCGTAGTAAGAAAGCTGTTCGTGCTCCATGATGAAGTGCACCACATTCCCTCCCTTACCGCAACTGAAACATTTGCATAATCCTTTGCTGGGAGATACACTGAAAGAAGGGGTCTTTTCATTGTGGAACGGGCATAGTCCGATGTAGTTCACTCCCCGGCGGCGGAGTGTGACAAACTCGGATACCACATCTACTATTTGTGCAGCATCCAGTATTCGGTCTATGGTAGCTTGGTCAATCATTTCGAAGGGCGAAAATAATAAAAATAAGTAGAATGTGCAACGGCTTTCGTGTTAGAACATGAACGCGATGGAAGCTCCGAAAGTAAAATTATGCATAGGCGTTCTTTTACTATACGAACGGACTTCCCGGTTACCGTCTTCGTCTGCCCAGGAGTTCTTCAGGTCGTATGTCAGCCGAGGGGAGGCAAAGTCATAGTCGCAATAGAGACGCAGGGCCGCATTTTCTTTGTAGCAGTAGGCGAGAGAAAGTCCGGTTCCTAATTTGAAAGTAGAACTTTTACGAATGTGAAGAAATTCCTCATCAATGAAAGTACTCTGTAGCATTTCCTGAATGCTGAGACCTTCCTGCTGGATATAGTAATCTACGTCGGCTTTATAGCATTGGTCGTAAGCTTCCTGGCTCACTTTCTGGCGGTCGAAAATGGCTGGATTAATCCGTGAAATAGAGTTTAAGGTAAAGTTTGCATTAGTGCGTCGTCCGGCTAACAGTTTGCTTCCTATCAGGAAGCGGCTGCTGAGCGGATAAGAAAAGTAAAGTCCTAAATCGATGTCGCACATGCCTAAATGGTCCGATTCTAGTCCGTCGAGCAGGTACATGTTGACAGGAGCTCCTTCCTTTAAGTCATTGTCCAGGTCAAAATGCTTTTTGTTCTCTTCGGGAATGTCGGCGATAACAGGTACGGTAGCTACTCTCAGGCGCCCTCCCAAACCGATGTACGCATTGAAAAAGTAGGCTCCTTCTGCGCTGACGACGGTCGATGTACCCGTACGCAGGCGCATGCCCAAAGGAGTTCCTTCTTCTGTGTCATATAGTTCGGCAGTACGCAAGGCAGAAGGTCCTGTTGCAAATCCCATGTTGAGGCTCAGGAATGAAGGTGCATCGTAACGGTTGAAATGGTGTGTTGACCGCGTTCCGGTAGCATTCTTGTGAAAAATCAGGTCAGAAAAGAAATAGCCTAAGTCCGTTGAAATCATGCCGATTCCAGCTCCTACCAGCACATCGCCAATCCAGTGACGGTTGTTCAGCTGGCGTGTGATACCGGTTATTCCCGCTAAGGTATATCCTCCGATGCTGTACCACGGGCTGAGCATGCCGTATTCTTTATGCAGGATTGTGGCACACATAAAAGCCGTGGCTGTATGTCCGGAAGGAAATGAATTGTTTGACGAATTGTCCGGACGCATTTCTTTGGTCGTATATTTCAGGGTGTTGACAAAGCCGGCCATAAGGGCTGCTGAGAAAACATTGCTGACTGTGAGTTCCTTCCATGAACTGCGGCTTTCTACTCCAGCTAATTTCATGCCCCATGTAGTAACTAACGGGACATATTGTGTATAATTGTCATATTCGTGATGAAAGGTCGGCTGGAAGCGATTGCGCAGTGTTCGGAAGTCCTGGTTTTGTTTTTTGACGATTAATCCGGAAACGATAAAAGGAATTCCCATGTACGAAAAGTTTTGCTGGAAAAGTTCCTTTGTTTTCTTTGGCTTCGCTGGAAGAGCCGATGAGGTGAGAGAAGACATAGAGTCTTGTGTCAGGAAGTAATGTCCCGCTGGATTATGTGCACACAGCAAGTGACAGGTCAGTGCTGAAATAAAGAAAAATAATAAAGTGCATATTCTCATTGCTGCCCGTAGTTTTAGGAATACATGGTAAAGAGAGCGGCAAAGGTAGTGCTTTTAAGAGAGCGACTGAAAGTTTTCAGATGTACATTAGGAAAATATAAATACGTAAAAATGAGATGTTTATAATTTTATATGATGTACAACGACATTGGGGAAGGGCATAAAAAAAGGAGACCGATGATTCAGTCTCCTTTTATATTAATGGAAAATCCGATTATTTAATGTTCGGGTTCAACTTGTTCCATTCAGCTACTGGAGGAAGAACGCCCATAGCGATTACTTCGTCACGCAGTGCACACAAGTGTTCGTAGCTCTTATCCAAAGCAGCTTGTTCTTCTGCAGTACCGTTCAAAGCAGCGCAGTGGCAACCGTCAGCAGTGATAGAAGTTTCCCAAGCCATCATGATGTGGTCGTACTTTTCGTTAGAAACGTAAGTACCAGCCGGCCAGCGGAATGCTTTACCACCCATAGCAGCACCAATCATTTCAATAGAAACGTATGACGGGCTCTGGAATGAAGAACGGCCACGCAAGTTGATGATGTTAGCACCACCCTTAGTTACTTTCTGCTGGATTTCAGCCCACTGTTCTTTTGTCAAAGCGTCAGTACCGATGATGTCTGTCAAAGCTTTACCGTTTACTTTAGCAGTAGAAGCAAATACAGCCATCTGTTCGCCGTGACCACCGTAAGTACGGCAGTTTTCAACTGCGTCCATAGAAACGCCGAAGTGTTTAGCCAATTCGCTGCGCAGACGAGTAGAGTCAAGAGCAGCCAAAGTAGTTACCTGACCCGGTTTCAAACCAGAGTACAACAGTGTGATCAAACCTGTGATGTCAGCAGGGTTGAAGATAACTACGATGTGTTTTACATCCGGACAGTACTGTTTTACGTTCTTACCGAATTCTTCTGCGATAGCTGCGTTACCTTTCAACAGGTCTTCACGAGTCATACCAGCTTTACGAGCAGCACCACCTGAGTTTACGATATATTTAGCACCAGTCAGCGCTTCTTTGATATCTGAAGTGAAAGTGATGTTCACACCTTCGAAACCGCAGTGGAACAATTCTTCAGCAACACCTTCCAAACCTGGAGCGTACGGGTCGTACAAGCAGATGTTAGGAGTTAAGCCCATCATGATAGCAGTCTGAGCCATGTTAGAACCGATCATACCGGCAGCACCAACAATGGTAAGTTTTTCGTTTGTTACAAATTCCATAATTCTTATGTATTTAAGTTATGTATAAAAGTGTATAGTCAGTCTTTGTTTTTTCTTCAATGCAAAGATAGGAAAGTTATCAGTGAAAAACGAATCTTTACACTGGTAAATATAGGATGAAAAAAGATGATTTTCGGCAATTACGGAAAAATTTCACTATTTTTAGATGTCATATCCCAATTTTGCAAAGAGTAGGTTACATTTCTTTGTCTGCATTTTACCACTTTAAATTCCTTTCCCTATCACCTTATTTATATAGGATATAAAGACACTCTTTTTTCTCCTTTCAGCAAGTGTTTTTTCCTTCCTTGGAAAACGTACTTGCGTTCAATTCAAAACGCACTTGCGTTTAAGATCAAACGTACTTGCGTTTTAGATCGAACGCACTTGCGTTTTGGAGGAGTATTGAGACTAAGAGTTTTATCGTGACTTTTTGTTCTATAGAGTAGAGTATATATAAGGCAATTTGACGGAATAGATGGTCATTCTTTCAATTCTGTTTTCGAAAGTCATTGAGTTTTCTGAAATATTCCATATTTTTGCCCGATAACCGTTATGAAGATGAAAGTAAAGTTATACCTGTTAGGGTGGGTAATAATGATATGCAGTGTGATTTCAGCCAAAGGGCAGAGCTTGAAAGAAGTTGTTGGTCAGGCTGAAACGGACACAGCCAATGTTTATCTGCCTGCTGATTCCTTGTTTGCCCGTTTTCTGAAAGAAAAACAGATTCCGATTACAGCGTGTAACCGAATGACGCTTTTGAAGAGCGGTCGCAGCAAGTTTGAACATCTGTTTGAGGATATAAAGAAGGCTGAAAACTATATCCATCTGGAGTACTTTAATTTCCGCAGTGATTCTATTGCCAAGGAATTGTTTACCCTGTTGGCGGAGAAAGCCAAAGAAGGAGTGACAATCAAGGCCCTGTTTGATGACTTTGGAAATTTGTCGAACAGTCGTCCCTTGCGAAAGGAACATCTGAAGATGCTGGCTGAAAGAGGAGTGGAAATGGCCCGTTTCAGTCCCATTCGTTTTCCTTATATCAATCACGTATTTTGTCGTGACCATCAGAAAATTGTGGTGATTGACGGAAAAGTGGGATATACGGGAGGCATGAATATTGCCGATTATTATATCAACGGGCTTCCCGAAATCGGTCCCTGGCGCGATATGCACATCCGTATAGAAGGACCGGCGGTGCAGTATCTGGAAAAAGCTTTTTTAGGCGTATGGAATAAGGAAACACACGAAGGTTTGAAAGAAGGACAAGTGGCGCACGATACGTTGTGCGAGGGTTCCGGAAGAAGGGTGGCCATTGTGCAGCGTATTCCGAAAGTTTGTCCGGAAATCATGCGTGAGGCCTATATTGCGGCGTTGGATGCTGCAGAACGTAAGGTGCAGATTATCAATCCTTATTTTACTCCTACCCGTAAAGTCAGAAATGCCATCAAACGGGCGGCTGAACGGGGAGTTCGGGTGGAAATTATGATTCCGGGGAAGTCGGACATCTCTTTTACTCCCGATGCCGGATTTTATATAGCCAATAAACTGCGTAAGGCGGGAGCACACATCTACGTGTTTAATGGAGGCTTTCATCATTCTAAAATCATGATGGTGGACGAGCGGTTCTGTACGGTGGGCAGTACGAACCTGAACAGCCGTAGTCTGCATTATGATTATGAAATCAATGCTTTTATTCTGGATTTGCCTACTACTGCCGAGTTGGGGGAAGTATTTCAGAACGACAAGCTCAACAGTACGATTATGACCCGTGAGGAATATAAGAAGCGGAGTGTCTGGCGTCGTTTCGTAGGGTGGTTCGCGCATTTGTTTACGCCGGTTATATAATAATAAAAGGTGAATATCTCCTGAAACTACGATTTTTTTCTTATTTTTGTCCGATTATATAGTAGTAACAGCCAAAAAAAGAACCTGATTTTTACGGAATAATATGTCGTTTTTTAAGGATGTAATCGGACAAGAAGATGTGAAACAACTTCTCATTCATAGTGCAAAGAATGGGAAGATGCCTCATGCTGTGTTGCTGACGGGACCTGCTGGAAGTGGAAAGTTACCCATAGCTTTAGCGGTGGCACGTTATCTTCTTTGTCATCATCCTGCAGAAAATGATGCGTGCGGACAATGTAATTCGTGTAAGATGATGGACCATCTGGCTCATCCTGACATGCATTTTGCTTTTCCGGTAGTACGTAAAAAGGCCGGAAGGGACGTGGTTTGCGATGAATTCCTGCCTCAGTGGCGTGAAATGCTGGGACGTAATTCGTATGCCGACCTTCAGGAGTGGATGCGGGTCATTGATGCGGGCAATCAGCAGCCTCAGATTTATGTGCGTGAGAGTGATGAAATTCAACGGAAACTCTCGCTGAAAGCCAGTCAGGGAGGATACAAGGTCATGCTCATCTGGCTTCCGGAAAAAATGAATGTGGAATGTGCGAATAAGTTGCTGAAACTACTGGAAGAACCTCCTTTAAAGACTGTTTTTCTGTTGGTGAGTGAGGAACCTGACTTATTGCTTCCTACGATTGTGAGTCGTACGCAGCGCATCAATTTAAAGCCCTTGCCGGAGTCGGACATTGAGCGTTATCTGGTGGAGCGTTATATGCTCCCTGTGGAAGATGCCCGTGACATAGCACACCGTTCGGCCGGAAGCTTGTTGAGGGCTGTGGAAAATGTGCATTTGGGAGAGGAAAACAAGCTTTGTTTTGAACTCTTTGTGAACCTCATGCGTACGGCCTATAAACGTGATATTCGTAGCCTGAAAGCGTGGAGTGAGCAGGTGGCAGGAATGGGGCGCGAACGGCAGAAGAACCTCCTGGAGTATTGCCAGCGGATGGTACGTGAAAACTTTATCTGTAATTTCCGTCAACCTGATATGGTATATCTGAATCCGGAGGAGTTGCAGTTCGCCAGCCGTTTTGCTCCTTACATCAATGAGCGGAATATTATTTCCGTGATGGAATTGCTGGGGGAGGCGCAGGTACACATTGAGCAGAATGTGAATCCGAAGATGGTTTTTTTTGACATGGCGCTGAGAATGATTGTAGAAATGAAACAACAATAACAATATATGGACGATTTCAAGCTTAAAAACGGAAGTGGCCGACTCTGCTGTGGAGGCTGCGGACGACAGAATAATAAATTGAATACTTACGATTGGCTGGCCGATATTCCTGGAAACGCGGAGGAACAGGATATGGTGGAAGTTCAGTTTAAGAATACCCGTAAGGGATATTATAAAAACAGCAACGGGCTGCATCTGGAGAAGGGAGATATTGTGGCAGTGGAAGCCAGTCCGGGACATGACATCGGTACGGTAACACTGACCGGAAGACTGGTTCCCTTGCAGATGCGTAAGGCTAATTTGAAGCCTGATGCAGAAATACGCCGTATTTACCGTAAGGTAAAGCCGGTGGACATGGAAAAATATGAGGAAGCAAAATCACGTGAACATGATACAATGATTCGCTCGCGTAAGATTGCAGAAAGTCTGGGACTTCAGATGAAAATCGGTGACGTGGAATACCAGGGTGATGGCAATAAGGCAATATTCTATTACATTGCAGATGAACGCGTGGATTTCCGTCAGCTGATTAAGGTGTTGGCTGAGACTTTCCGGGTGCGTATCGAAATGAAACAGATTGGTGCCCGTCAGGAAGCCGGACGTATCGGAGGAATCGGACCGTGCGGACGCGAGTTGTGCTGTGCTACGTGGATGACGAACTTCGTTTCAGTGTCGACCAGTGCGGCCCGTTTTCAGGATATTTCGCTTAATCCGCAAAAACTGGCCGGACAGTGTGCAAAACTGAAATGCTGCCTGAATTATGAAGTAGATGCCTACGTGGAATGTCAGAAACGCTTGCCGAGTAAGGAAATTACCCTTGAAACGTTGGACAACATGTATTATTACTTCAAGGCAGATATTCTGAAAGGAACTATTACTTATAGTACGGATAAGAGTTTCCTGGCAAATGAAGTGACTATCTCTGCACGCAGAGCATTTGAAGTGCTGAATATGAACAAACGGGGAGAAAAGCCTGAAAAACTGGATGACGAATTCTCCGGACGTGAATCGCAGCGTTCAAAAGACTTGCTGGAACAAGAGAGCTTGACCCGTTTTGACAAGACAAAAGGCGGAAAGAACCGGAAAAAGAAACAAAAAGGGCAGGCATCACAAAATAATGCGTCAGCAGCTCCTGTAGAAGCAGGTAATGGACAAACTCCAGACGCTCCTAAGGAGAAAGAAAATAAAGGACCGCAAGGAAGAAATAACCGTCCACAGAGACCGAAAGGGAATCCGGCTCCGGCGGCTCCACAGGCTTCAGCGACTGAAAATACCGGAAATGCACCACAGGCCAAAGCCGGTCAGGAACCTCGCCCTAACCGCAACGGGCGGAGAAATTTCCGTCGGAATAACGAGGGAAACAAACGTCCGGAGCGTAATACAAATACGGATGTACAGGCTTAAAGAATCTTTTATCTATTATATAAAGGCAGGACTGGCACTATGTGTCTTGTTCCTGCTGAATGCCTGTCATACAGATACACGGTATCATGTATATCAGGCTGTTTCTGGTGAAGAAGGCTGGGATAAATCCGATTCCCTGGCTTTCCATCTTCCTGTAGGACTTTCTTCCGGTGAGTACCGGATGGAGATAGGTCTCCGTCATACCGGAGAATATTCTTATCGGGATATCTGGCTTTCGGTGACGCAGTCGGAAGGCGATTCAATACCGCCCCGCACGGATACACTACACATTTATCTGACCGATGAAAAAGGACACTGGGTGCAGAGTGGGGCAATGGGAGGATTGTATCAGCATGTATATGTGTCAGATAAACCGGTTATTTTCTCTACCGATTCAATAGACCGCATTTTTCGTATCACTCATCTGATGAGGCAGAATCCATTACCTGGAATATCCGATGTGGGAATCCGGTTATTTCTCCCTGGCCGCGTCAATGCGGAGGAAGACAAACAGCAGGATGGTAAATCCCCACAATGAGGAACCGCCGTAGCTGAAGAAGGGAAGGGGGATACCGATAACGGGGGTTAGTCCGAGAACCATTCCTATATTGATGAAGAGATGGAAAAAGAATATACTCAGTACACAGTAGCCGTATACTCTTCCAAAGCGGCTTTCCTGTCGCTCGGATAGCACGATAAGGCGTAGAATGAGTGCCATAAACAAGAAAATGACAAAAGCGGAGCCGACAAATCCTTGCTCTTCGCCAATGGTACAGAAAATGAAGTCGGTATCCTGTTCCGGAACGTATTTCAATTTGGTCTGTGTACCGTTGAGAAAGCCTTTTCCGAATAATCCTCCGGAACCGATGGCAATTTTACTTTGGTTGACATTGTATCCAGCTCCTGCAGGGTCATCTTTCATTCCCAATAGCACTTCAATTCGAATCTTCTGGTGAGGTTCAAGTACCTGATTGAATACATAGTCGGTCGAGAAGAAAAAGATGCCCGAGCCAACTACGAACAGAATTACATAGAAATAAGCTCTCAGTCGTTCACGCAGATAGAAGAAAGCCAGTGTGAGTACGATACCTCCACAAAGGGCTAACTGGAGATGACATACATTAAATGGAATTACATAGTTGGAAAACAGGGCTCCTAATAACGTTCCTCCGCCTCCGATACCGAAAATGTAGGCTGCAAGTTTGGGCGACTGACGCTGACAATATTTTCCCACCAGAAAGGAAGAAAGCAGAATGACCAGCGTCAACACGGAGAATTCTCCCCATGATGTCATTTCATCAGGCATAATTTCTGCACTGAATTTTAGGCCGACAATAAAAAATACCACAGCGCAGATTCCGGAAAATAGAACCGTTCCGGTCATCCCTTCTCTGTAGAGCATTAAAAAAAAGGATAGGTACACCAGGGCAGAACCTGTTTCTTTCTGGAGTATAATCAATGCCATAGGTAGCAGAATGATGCCCAATACAGTTATCAGATTGCGGGTGCGCTGCATCTGGAAAGTATATTCGTTTATATATTTTCCTAATGCAAGGGCTGTTGCAAATTTGGCGAATTCAGCGGGTTGCAGACTTACCGGTCCTAATACAATCCATGAACGTGAACCTTTGATTTCATGCGGATTGAAGATAGTACCGAATAGTAGCAAAATCATAATGCCATAAAGCAGATAAGCGTAGGTGTCGTATACACGGTCTTCAAGCATGAGTATGACAAAGCCTATCCCCAGTGAACAGCCTATCCACATCAGCTGTTTACCGGCGCGTGTGGTAATATCCAGGAAATTCGGCTCACCATAATCGTAACTTGCTCCGCACACACTGAACCATCCGCAGATGACCAGTATCAGGTAAAGTCCGATGGTCCACCAGTCCACATTTTTCCATACACTACCTCTCATGTATCCCATAATCAATCCTCCTGTTTTGAATCTCTGTAGCCATGACTTCGTCTTCTGGCGAGAGTTTCCCTTTTAAATACTTTTCAATCATGAGTCGTCCGATAGGTACACCGTATACCGCACCGAATCCTCCGTTTTCCACATAGACTGCTATGGCAATCTTGGGATCTTTCATGGGAGCAAATCCCATAAAGGCAGAGTGGTCTTTTCCACGGTTCTGGGCCGTTCCGGTTTTTCCACATACCTCGATGTCGGGCAGGTTGGCTCCTCTACAGGTTCCGCCCAATACGGCAGAGCGCATACCTTGCACCACCTCCTCATAGTGGGAACGGTCTACCATGGTATATCTTTTTTGTGTGTAAAGGGTGTCGAGTGGTTCACCTTCTACTTCCTTCACTACATGGGGGGTGATAAAATAGCCTCTGTTGGCAATGGTTGCTCCTAAGTTGGCTATTTGTAATGGAGTCAGTGTGACCTCACCTTGCCCGATGGAAATACTGATGATGGTCAGTCCATTCCATGAGCCCCGGTAAGCTTTGTCGTAGACGCTTGCATTGGGAATAAATCCTCTTTTTTCTCCGGGAAGGTCGATTCCCAACGGATAACCGAATCCCATGGATACCATATAATCTCTCCAGGTGTTCATGGCTTTTTGTACGGTTCCGTATTTCTTTCGGGCGCCAATCATGTAATAGAGTCCCCAGCAGAAATATCCGTTGCAGGAAGTTGCTAATGCCGGAATCAGTGAAAGCGGCGAGGGGTGACCGTGGCAGCCAACATGAAGTCCCCGGAAGTTGAATCCACCAAAACACGGATAACTGGTCTGGGTGGTTATAATTCCCTCTTGCAGGAAGGTCAGTGCCTGTGAGGTCTTGAAAGTGGAGCCTGGCGGATAGGTACCCATGATGGCACGGTTCAGTAAAGGCTTCCAGGGGTCACGTGCCAGTATCAGGTGGTTCTTACCGCGGTTTCTTCCGACCATTTTTCGAGGATCGTAAGTCGGTGAAGAAACTAGGCAGAGTACTTCGCCTGTAGATGGTTCTATGGCTACAATACTTCCGATTTTTCCTTCCAACAGACGTTCTCCCAGCTCCTGAAGTTCGATGTCCAGACTCAGTCGCAGGTTTTTTCCTGCTACAGGAGCTTTATCGAATTTCCCGTCCATGTAATTCCCTTGGATTCGTCCTCGGGCATCACGCAACAATATTTCGATACCTTTTTCTCCTCGTAACTGCTTTTCGTAAGAACGCTCTACACCTAATTTACCGATAAAGTCGCCGGGAATATAGTATTCATCCTTTTCCATATCGGATTTGGAAACTTCGGCAATATCTCCCAGGATGTGAGCTCCGGCATTGTAGGTATATTGTCGGATGGTACGTCGCTGGATATAGAATCCTGGAAACTTAAACAGTTTTTCCTGGAACATACCACAATCTTCGGCCGACAGCTGGGTAAGAAATACCTGGTTGGTGTAAGGGGAGTAGCCAGGATTAAGCCGGCGATCTTTCATGTCACGGAATTTTTTTCGCAGAAACTCCGGTGAGATTTTCAGTGTTTGGCATAAATCCATGGTATCCAGCTCCGTAATTTCTTTCATAATCACAGTGATGTCGTAAGCAGCCTGATTATAAACCAGCAGTTTTTCATTCCGGTCGTATATGACTCCTCGGCTTGGATATTGTATTTTTTTGAGAAAAGCGTTGCTGTCAGCATTTTTCTTGTAGTCTTCACTCATGATTTGTAGTGAAAGTAAACGTATAAGAAAAATCAGCACAATCACAATGACTGCACCGCCAATTACATATTTTCGCTTTTCAAGATCGTAGTTTCTTTCCACTATTTTTTCCTCCTGACAGAATCAACACATAAGATGAATATGAGCGTGACAATTGTATCACTGGCAATTTTCAGCAACAGCGTGGGCATGTTGGCCAATGAGAATGTATCCAAGATATTCAGTATGAAAGCATGTAATAAAACAAGAACTATTGTATATCGGAAGAATGAAGCAAATCCCATCTGATACATGCCTGGTTCAAAGTTGTCTGTAATGTCACGCAAGGAAAACAATCTGAGAATCCATGGGCGGCAGAAGGCAGTAAATACAGATGTGGCAGCGTTTAATCCTGGTGTATTGCTGAAAATATCGATGCAAAGTCCTAAAGAAAAGGCCCATAACATTAATCCCTTACGGCTGTTGTCTGAATCTATCTTCAATAAAAAGTAGATATAGAACAACGGTGTGGCATATTGTTCAAAATGAATGTGGTTGAGTACCAGTACTTGCAGTAAGACAAGTATGATGAACCATTCAAGACGTATGATATATTGCATAATTACCTTGGCTTTCTGTATCGTTAATTTTTATGGTTGCATTGAATGTATACTGTCCTCAAGTTGTGCCTGCTCAGTGCCGTTGAATGACCCTAAAACCCTGACATTGTTCAGTCGGGCAAAGTCTGTGAATAGCTTGACTTTGAGCAGATAAGATAGTCCGTCGTGACTGTCTTCCATATCATCTACGGTTCCTACGGGAATCCCGGCTGGAAAAACAGCACTATGCCCACTTGTTACAATCGTATCGCCCAATGAGAATTCGGAGTGTCGGGGCATATCTTTGACGTAGGCATATTGTGAAGAACCTCCTTCCCATTTCAGGAAACCAAAATAAGAGGTTCGTTTGATTTTACAGCTGATGCTGCTTTTGGAATTTAATACGGGCAGTACAATGGCATGATGCTTTCCTGTGAGATAAACAATGCCGACTACTCCGTTTCCACATACGACTCCCATTTCCGGGCGGATGCCGTCGGCCTCTCCTTTGTCGATGGTAATGAAATTGTTGGGGTGTGTGATGCTGTTGTTGACTACTCTTGCATCATATAGCACATAGTCTTTTAATGCTTCTTTACGCAGGTTAGCCACTCCTGTAGTGTCTTGTGTATATTGTTCTAAGGCTTGTGACAAGCGTTCCACTTCAATTTCCAATTCGACATTTCGTGTAGTTAGGTCCTTGTTGACTTCTGTCAGGCCAAAATAGCGTGTTACTTGACCGGAGGCTTCGTATACTATTCCTGCGAGGTAGTTGGCAGAAGTAAAGAAAGCACTTCCCTGATAGTTGTTGAAACGGAACAGCAGGGTAAGTGAAATAACCTCTAATAGAACGAAAAGGAACCAGTGATTATATTTCAGCAGAAAATTGAGCAGGTTTCGCATGTCAGAGAATCCGAATGGTGTATAAACGAAAAAATGAAAATTGAAAATGAAGAAATCTGAAATCTCTTCATTTTCAATTTTTATGATATTATCTCATCAGGAATGAGAAACGATCTACATTCTTCAGTGCAATGCCTGTTCCCTTGGCTACGCTCAGCAAAGGATCTTCAGCAATATGGAAAGGAATGTTGATTTTATCTGTCAGTCGTTTGTCAAGTCCTCTCAGAAGCGCTCCGCCTCCAGCCAGATAGATACCATTGTTTACAATGTCGGCATACAATTCAGGAGGTGTATTTTCCAGGGCACTTAAAATAGCTGTTTCTATTTTGGCAATGCTCTTTTCCATACAATGCGCTATTTCCTGATAGCATACCGGAACCTCCATCGGCAGGGCAGTGATTCTGTTTGGACCACGTACGATATAATCTTCAGGTGCATCATCTCCCAGGTCTGTCATGGCTGCACCTACGTGAATCTTGATACGCTCTGCCATTCTTTCACTGACTTTGACATTGTGCTGGCGGCTCATGTATTCCTGAATATCAGCTGTCAAATCATCTCCGGCTACGCGGATAGAGTTATTTGAAACAATACCTCCCAAAGAAATGACGGCGATTTCCGTAGAACCTCCACCTATGTCAACTACCATGTTACCTTCCGGAGCTTCTACATCCAGTCCGATACCGATAGCGGCAGCCATAGGTTCGAATATCAGGTAGACATCACGTCCTCCTGCATGTTCCGCGCTGTCACGTACGGCACGTAATTCTACTTCTGTAGAACCGGAAGGTACTCCGATTACCATACGCAAAGAGGGAGTGAAGAAATGGCGTCCTGTATTTACTTTTTTAATCAATCCGCGCATCATCTGTTCGCAAGCGTTAAAGTCGGCAATAACACCGTCACGTAACGGACGTACAGTGCGAATGTTCGGATTTTCTTTTTCGTACATCAGCTTGGCACGTTCACCTACGGCAATCATCTTGTCTGTGCGACGATCCAATGCAACAACAGATGGTTCGTCTACCACAATCTTGTCATTGCTGATAATGATGGTATTGGCTGTGCCAAGGTCCATCGCTATGTTTTGTGTAAAGGAGAATAATCCCATTCCTTTAATATAAGTCTAGAATTTTGAAATTAATAAATCCGTTTTAGGAAGACTGAATGACTGCCAGCACAATTATTTTTTGAAATAATCGCGGATAGCAGTGTCGTAGTGTGAAGAAACAGTAAATGCTTCACCTGCAAACCAACGGCGTTGTTCGCGTGTGGTTACAGCTCCCTGTTTGTTGAGGATTTCCAATAAGGGTTGGTATTGATGCTTGCTGGCTACGATTACTACATCATTGAAGTTCTTAGCTCCGGCACGAATCAATGAGATACCGCCTATATCGATTTTTTCGATGATGTCTTGTTCTGCTGCACCGCTTGCAACTGTATCTTCAAAAGGATACAAGTCTACAATAACCAGGTCAATCTCTGGAATTTCATACTGAGCAACCTGCTTCTGGTCGCCTTCCAGTTCTCTGCGGCAGAGGATACCTCCAAAGATTTTAGGATGCAATGTCTTAACGCGTCCTCCAAGAATAGAAGGATAAGTGGTAATGTCTTCTACAGCCTTGCAGGGATAACCTAATGATTCGATGAACTGTCGTGTACCTCCCGTAGAAAGAAATTCCACACCTTCTGCATGCAGTTTTGCCAGGATGGCATCCAAACCGTCTTTATGGTAAACAGACACCAATGCGGTCTTTATTCTTTTTGATTCTGACATAATTATTTGATTTTTTGAATTCTGCCGCAAAATTACGAATTTTCGAATGATTAATATAGGATACACTGTATAAAATATCTTTTTTTTACATTATCAATGATAGTTTTAGACCACGCATGGCGAAGCTGGAAGGACGCATTTTCCGTTTCTTCTTTTATTTTGTAACAGGATTGTAACATATATGACATTTGATTATAACACAAATGAAATATTTTTGCACCCGGAAAAAACTTAGCAAAACAAATATGGAAACTATTTATCTGGGGATTGTTATTTTCCTGTTCATGCTGGCGGTCTTTGATTTGCTGGTGGGCGTTAGTAATGACGCCGTGAATTTTATGAATTCGGCGGTGGGGGCAAAAGTCGCAAAGTTTAAAACAATTATTATTGTGGCGGCTATCGGTGTCTTCTTTGGTGCCGTACTGAGTAATGGAATGATGGATATTGCGCGTCATGGTATCTTTCATCCGGTAAATTTCAGCTTCTATGAGATTATGTGTATCTTGTTGGCTGTAATGGTAACAGATGTGGTACTGCTGGATGTGTTCAATACATTGGGGCTTCCTACTTCCACGACTGTATCCATGGTGTTCGAATTGCTGGGAGGTACATTTATTCTGGCAATACTGAAAATACTCGGCGATGAAACCGGACTGTTGAGTCTGGGCGACATGATGAATACGGAAAAGGCGCTTTCGGTCATTATGGGTATCTTCCTTTCTGTGGCCGTTGCTTTTATCGCAGGAACTGTGGTACAATATCTTTCCCGCTTGATTTTCAGCTTTAACTATAAAAAGAATCTTTCCTGGACCATTGGAATATTTGGCGGTATAGCTGTTACATCGTTGAGCTATTTTATTATTATCAATGGACTTAAAAGTGCTTCGTTCATGACTCCGGAAGCGTTGGCCTGGATTCAGGAGAATACCGCGATGCTGGTGGGAGGCTGTTTTGTGATATTTACCGTGTTGATGCAGGTGCTCCACTGGTGTAGGGTGAATGTCTTCAAGGTGATAGTTTTGTTGGGGACTTTTTCGTTGGCTTTGGCATTTGCCGGGAATGACCTGGTTAACTTTATCGGTGTGCCTCTGGCCGGTTTTTCTGCCTATACAGACTATGTGGCCAATTCGAATGGAGCCGGTATCCATGATTTCATGATGTCTTCCCTTATGTCTTCCGCACAGACTCCGCTGATTTTCCTGGTCATTTCCGGTGTGATTATGGTCTATGCACTGGCCACTTCTAAAAAAGCCAAGAATGTAATCAAGACCTCTGTCGACCTGGCTCGTCAGGAGGAAGGAGATGAGATGTTCGGCTCTTCTGCGCTGGCACGTGTGATTGTGCGTCGTGCAACGAGTATCAATGATTTTCTGGTACGTGTGATTCCGGTAAATGTACGTCGTTGGATTGACGGCCGCTTCAATAAAGATGAGATTATTTTGGCTGACGGGGCCGCTTTTGATATGGTACGTGCTTCGGTGAACCTGGTATTGTCCGGATTGCTGATTATCATGGGTACAACCATGAAGCTGCCTTTGTCTACTACTTATGTGACCTTCATCGTAGCGATGGGTAGTTCGCTGGCCGACCGTGCCTGGAGCCGTGAAAGTGCGGTCTATCGTATCACGGGCGTGCTTTCTGTGATTGGGGGCTGGTTTATCACTGCTTTTGTCGCATTTACTATTTGTGCCTTGGTTACATTCGTTATGTTTTACACCAGTTTCTTCGGTATGTTTGCTTTTATTGTGGTGGCAGTCGTACTTCTGGTTCGTAGTAACATCAGATATAGCAAGAAGGAAAAGGTAGAAAGCCAGGATGATGTGTTTAAACGCATGATGAGCAGTAAGGATAAGGGTGAAACTTTGGCTTTGCTTCGTCAGCATGTTCAGGAAACACTGGCTGATTACGTGGGTTTCTGTGAGAAGACGTATGTGCAGGTAACCGACGGGTTCATCAATGAAGATTTGCGTAGCTTACGAAAGGCTATGAATGCGACGGACGACCAGAAGAAAATGTTGAAGAAACGTCGTCGTAAAGAAATACTTGGTCTCCGCCGTTTACCGATAACCGTGGCTATGGAAAAGAATACTTGGTTCCACTTGGGAAGTAACAGTTGTGAGCAGATGCTTTATTGCTTGAAGCGAATTTGTGAACCATGTAAGGAGCATGTAGACAACAACTTTAATCCGATTTCTCCGGATTGTGTAAAAGAATTCTTGCCTGTACGTGATGAATTATGCAAGCTGATGGAACGTGCTAAAGTGGCTATCAGCCAGGATAACTATGAAGAAGCGGATGACATTCTGAAAAAAGGAGATGACCTGAAAAATCGTATCTCTGCTTTGCGTAAACAGCAGATGAACCGTATGCAGGAAGGCGATAATGCAAGCTTGAAGGCATCTATGGTATATTTGAATATTCTTCAGGAATCTCAGGAGTTGGTAAGTATCTGGCGTCATTTGCTTCGTGCCAGCCGCTTCTTCCAAGGAGATTATGTGCCTCAGGAAGTTTCAATGATTGCGCTTACAGAAGAAAGATAAATTTGTGTACTTAAAAAGAAAGAGGCTGTCTCAAAATGAGACAGCCTCTTTTATTGTTTTATTTGTCTTCTATTTCAGTAAGATTTCCGGTTGTGGAGTTCATGATAAATCCTCTTACTTTTATGTCTTGAGGTACGAGCGGGTGATGGCGTACGATGTGTACACTCTTTTGTACGGCTTCTTCCGTGTCGTTAAATCCGCTGAGCCATGAGTTAAGGTTGATGTCACAATATTGCATCATTTCAATATGGTCTTGTGAAATTCCTCTTTCACGCATGTGCTGTAACATGGTTTCACTGTCCATGTGCTGTACGCCACAATCGGTATGTCCGATAATCATGACTTCTTCCACTCCTAATTCATAGATTGCCACAAGCAAGCTTCGCATGGCACTACCGAAAGGGTGAGTGATGGTACCTCCGGCATTCTTGATGATTTTGACGTCGCCGTTTTTTATTCCTAAGGCTGCGGGAAGTAGCTCTGTCAGGCGAGTATCCATACAAGTGACAATGGCGATTTTTTTGTCAGGGTATTTGTTCGTAATGTACTTTTCGTATCCCTTGGTTTCTACGAAAGTCTTGTTGAAGTTTAATAATTCGTCTATCATAACATTTATATTTTGTATAGAATATGGGCAAAAATACAGATTTATTTTGTGATATTTCAGTTGGCTTTTGGAGGAATTCTTAAAATCATGTACTTATCATGAAGAAGCTTCTGATTTTTTCGTACTTTTGTAGAAAATTCAACCAAACTATTAAAATATGGCTAAAGAACTCGAACTCAAGTACGGCTGTAACCCTAACCAGAAGCCGGCCCGCATTTTTATGCAGGAGGGAGAACTGCCTATTGAAGTATTGAACGGACGTCCTGGATACATTAACTTCCTGGATGCGTTTAACGGATGGCAGTTGGTGAAAGAATTGAAAGAAGCTACCGGAATGCCGGCTGCAACTTCGTTCAAGCACGTGAGTCCTGCCGGAGCCGCAATCGGTCTGGAACTGGATGAAACCATGAAAAAAATTTATTTCGTGGATAATTTGCCTTTGTCTCCGTTGGCAAATGCGTATGTGCGCGCTCGTGGAGCAGACCGTATGTCATCGTATGGCGATTTTATAGCTTTGAGTGACGTCTGTGATGAAGAAACAGCTCGTTTTATCAATCGTGAGGTTTCTGACGGCGTGATTGCTCCGGGATACACTGACGCAGCCCTTGAAATTCTGAAAAATAAACGTAAGGGTACTTATAACGTGATTAAAATTGATCCGGCATATCGTCCGAATCCCATTGAACGGAAGGATGTGTTTGGTATCACTTTTGAGCAGGGACGTAATGAGGTGAAATTGAATGGAGCAGAATTGTTTGAGAATATTCCGACTCAGAATAAGAATTTCCCTGAAGCTGCTAAACGTGATTTGATGATTGCATTAATCACTTTGAAATATACTCAGTCTAATTCTGTTTGCTACGTGAAAGATGGACAGGCTATCGGTATTGGTGCCGGACAGCAGAGCCGTATCCATTGTACTCGCCTGGCTGGTAATAAGGCTGATATCTGGTACTTGCGCCAGCATCCGAAGGTGCTGAATTTGCCTTGGGTAGAAAAGATCCGTCGTGCCGATCGTGATAATACCATCGATATTTATATTAGCGAAGATCATGATGATGTATTGGCTGATGGAGTATGGCAGCAGTTCTTCACTGAGAAACCTGAAGTATTGACACGCGAAGAAAAACGTGCTTGGCTTGATACATTGAAGGGAGTATCATTGGGTTCGGATGCTTTCTTCCCGTTTGGAGATAATATTGAACGTGCTCACAAGAGTGGCGTGGAATATATTGCTCAGGCAGGAGGTTCTGTGCGTGATGACCATGTGATTGAAACTTGCGATAAATACGGTATTGCAATGGCATTTACGGGAATCCGTTTATTCCATCATTAATAATTAATTAGTCTGAAAATAGAGGGGTAAATTTGCCGGCTGGGATGAAAGTCAAGTGAATTTACCTCTCTTTTTTTGTAAATAGTATTTGATTTACTATCTTTGCAGAAAATTGATACTAATCTTGGGCTTGTTTGGTTTTGACAGCGAGAGATGTGGTATGTAAGCATGCAGTGCGTCAGTGATTTGCACTA
>ONZW01000180.1_pt1 | contig 59302 bp, 75 predicted proteins | sample 1671071 | NCBI WGS metagenome assembly ONZW01 (sample SAMN06348119, study PRJEB24527) | human gut metagenome | biome: human gut; feature: ankylosing spondylitis patient; material: feces | host: Homo sapiens | place: China | collected 2015-10
TCGTGCCCAAGATAGTTAGCTGGAAACGGCTTGTGAAAATAGGTAGTCGCCGACTTGATTGAAAACCCCTGAGGAAGAGATTCTTCAGGGGTTTTATTATTGCAGAGAGAAGGAGAAGCACATGAGAACAGCGCATGTTGTCGTTTTGCCCTATGATCCCAAATGGAACGAGGATTTTTCTGCAATCCGGTCGGAGCTGGAAACCGCGATGGGGGAGCTGGCTCTGTGCATCGAGCATGTGGGGAGCACCTCCGTGGAAGGAATGTCGGCAAAGCCCTGCATTGATGTGGACGTGGTCATCCCGGACAGGACATGCCTGAAGGCGGCCATTGAGCGGCTTGCATCCATTGGATACGTCCACGAGGGAAACCTCGGCATTGAAGGGCGGGAAGCCTTTTGCTATACCGGCAAACCACATTTGAAGCTGCATCATCTGTATGTCTGCCCGGCAGATTCCGAAGAACTGCGCCGTCATATCACGTTCCGGGAATTCCTGCGCCAGAATCCGGACGCTGTGAAGTGGTACAGCAGAGTAAAAGAACAGGCTGCACGGCGTTTCCCCGATGACATCGAACGGTATCTGGAATATAAATCTCCGTGCATTGCGGAGCTTTACCGGATGTGCGGTCTGGAAGAGTGAAACAAAAACCGCCCCGCCGCTGGGAGTGCATCCCAATGCGGCGGGGCGGTCGTGTTCAGGGCAGGCTCAGCGCTTTGAGACAGCTCTGCGGTAGACGACGAAGGCGATGGCGGCAGAGCAGGCCTCCGTGATCCAGAAGGCGTGCCAGACGCCGGTGGGGCCAAGGGTGCGGCAAAGCATCCAGGCCAGCGGCATGATGAAGAACACATAGCGGCAGAGGGAGATGACCAGCGAGGGCACCCCCTTGCCCAGACCCTCCAGCGCGCCGGAAGAGGTGGTGGAGACTGCCGAGACAACGAAGCCCAGGCAGATGATGCGCAGGGCCGTGGTGCCGATGGCGATGGTCTCCGGGTTGGAACTGAACAGGCCGATGAGGGAACCGGAGATGGTCAGGCAGAGGACGGTGCCAACGGCCATGATGGCGGCGCTCAGGCCCAGCGTCAGGTTGTAGAGCCTGGCGACGCGGCCATGCTCCCTTGCACCGTAGTTATAGCCGACCAGTGGGCGCATTCCCTGCACGATGCCGTTGGCGGGCAGGTACAGAAAGGTTTGGAGTTTGTAGTAGATGCCCAGAACGGTGACGTAGCTCTGTGAGAAGGCTGCCAGCAGGCCGTTGAGGAAAGTGACCAGCAGGGAGGGCAGGGCCAGATTCAGAATGGCCGGGATGCCGATGGCGTAAAGCTTGCCGTCCAGTGCGGGCTCAAAGTGCAGATGCCTGCGGCGCAGCCGGACCGGGAGGTCGGAGGTGGCGTAGCAGTAGAGGTAGATGCAGAGGGTGACGAGCTGGCCGAGGTTGGTGGCCAGCGCTGCACCGGCAATGCCCAGGGCAGGCACCGGGCCAAGGCCAAAGATGAGCACCGGGTCCAGTGCAATGTTGCAGACGCAGCCTGCGATCAGCGCGATCATCGTGGTGTTCATCCGGCCTACGGCCTGGAACATCTTCTCGAAGGCAAGGTCTGCCATGTTGACGATGGAAAACAGGAAGACGATGGTGGCGTAGAGGACGCCCATCGAGACCAGCGACTCATCCGAGGTGAACCGGCGCAGAAAACCCGGCATGATGGTGATGCCCGCCACGGTGCACAGCAGGCCGTGCAGGATCGAGAGAGCCATACCGTGGGTGGCGGAGATGTCCGCCTTTTCGCGGTCGCCTGCACCGAGGTGGAGTGCGATCTGCGCGTTGATGCCAATGCCGAATCCGATGGAGATGGCGTTGACGAGGTTCTGCACCGGGAACACCAGTGACAGAGCCGTCATGGCCTGCTCGCTGATGCGGGCGACGAAGAGGCTGTCCACGATGTTGTACAGCGAGTTCACCAGCATCGAGATGACGTTGGGCAGGGCCATGGAGACCAGCAGCGGGAGCACCGGTCTGGTTTTCATAAAGGTATCGTTCATTTTCTGCTTTCCTTTCTGAGGGGATCAAACGGACACGGCCCGCGGTGCCCCAAAAAGGCGCAAAAAAACGCCGCACAATGGGGCGCTTCCGCGAACCATTGTGTGGCGAAAAGTAGCTCTGAAATGAATGCTGTAAAAATCCACACGATATTTTAGGAACCCTAGAATATCACGTTGGAAAGCGATTGTCAAGAGGGTCAGCCGAGAAGCTGGCTCTTGAGAGAATTGTAAGTGCTGCTCTTCTGGGACTCATAGGAGGCGAGGGCCTGATCAGCAAGTGCGGTGCTCTGGCCGTTCTCCCGCAGCAGCTTGCGCATCTTGTTCAAGATTGTATTGACCTCGCTGTCGCAAGAGGACTGCAGATTCTTCAGCTCAGAAGACTTGCTCATGACGATGGACAGTTTGCGGGACTGGGTCTGCTCATTGGAAGGCAGAGCGTGGTATTCGCTCTTGGCGGACTGGATGGCGCTGTTCAGTCCGCTCTCGGCGCGGGCCTTGACAGCGTAGAGCTGGTTGATGAGGTCCTGCAGCTCAGCATCGTAAGAGGACGGCGCAGCAGTCTGCTCGGTAGAAGCGGCAGTTGTGGTGGAGCTGGAAACAGCCTCTGCAGTGGAAGCAACAGAAGATGCAGTGCTCTCCGAGGAAGCGGCCGGAGTAGTTTCGGGCAGGTTGAAACGTTTCTTCTCCATCTCAGCCAGCGTGGTGTTGCCGGAAATCAGCTCCTCCATCTCCTGATGGGTCAGGGAAGAGAGAAGCTCAGACGTCTGCGCAGCCGTTGCGCCGGTGGCAGTCTTCGTGATGGCAGGCTGAGTGGGAGCGGTAGCAGCCGTAGTAGTATTCTGCTGGGTGGAAGTGGCTCCGGTGGTGCTGCCTGCCGCGTCCTCTGAACAGCCGGTGAGGAGCACGGTTGCGCCAAGGGCCAATGCGGTCAGGGAAATCAGGGCATTTCGGGTACGTTTCTTCATATCAAAACCTCATGGTAAAATCGTTTTTGGCAAAATACAACATCTATACTGTACCACGATTCCTCCATTTTGGCAAGAGACGATTTTTCGTGGCTGCGGCAAATGCTTGACAGCCCGCAGCGCAGACCCTATAATGGGGCCAACGGAACTGCAAAGGAAGATGGAACGATGAAATGGATGATCGCATCCGACCTGCACGGGTCGGCCAAATACTGCCGCCAGATGGTCGAGGCCTTTGAACGGGAGGGCGCAGACCGCCTGCTGCTGCTCGGCGACCTGCTCTATCACGGCCCCCGCAACGACCTGCCCGACGGCTACGCGCCGAAGGAGGTCATCCCACTGCTGAACGGCCTGAAGCCGAAGCTGTGCTGTGTGCGGGGCAACTGTGAGGCTGAGGTGGACCAGATGGTGCTGAGTTTCCCGGTGATGGCGGATTACTGCATCCTGCCGGTGGGGGAAAAGCTGGTCTACGCCACCCACGGCCACATTTATAATAAGATGAATCTGCCGCCGCTGGCACCGGGGGATGTGCTGTTGCACGGCCACACCCACGTCCCGGCGTGGGAGAGCTTCGGAGACGGGAACCTCTACCTGAACCCCGGCTCGCTGAGCATCCCGAAGGAAAACAGCCCTCACAGTTATATGACGCTGGAAGACAGCATATTCCAGTGGAAGGAGCTGGCGAGCGGGGAAGTGTATCACGAAATCGTATGATAAACGGAAAAAGCCAGGCATTGCCTGGCTTTTTCCGTTTGTTTACTCTTCGTCCTTCGGGTTATCAAGTTCCTTGCGGCGCTTCTCGGCGACGTGCATACAGACTTGCAGGAGCACGAAGCAGAGAATGCCGGTGATGACACCGGGAATGAGCGCGATCAGCCAATGGCCGTAGGCAAGGCCGGTGACGACAGTGACTGCGACGCATGCAAACAAGGAACCTACCACGTTGGTGGTGGTATTTGCGCAGATGTGGCTGTCCCACAAGCCGTTGCGCAGGCACTCGATGAGAGAGTAGCAGCAGCCGGCCATGAAGACAACGAACTCGCCGACCCACTGACTGCTTGGTGTGCGGAGAACGATCTGCACGAGGATGGCGAGGAGCAGCCCTGCCCACAGCAGCCAGAAGCCCCGTGCTTCGATGCGGCGCATGGTTTGCTCCTGCATCTCGTCAAACTGATTTTTCTTGCTGTACAGTGAAAATTTCATCGCTTATTCCTCCCAGAATAATTCGTCCAGTGTTTTGCCCAGGATCTTGCAGATGCTCCGACAAAGGTTGATGGTGGGGTTGTACTCGCCCTTTTCGATGGCGTTGATGGTCTGGCGGGAGACGCCCGCCGCTTCGGCCAGTGCGCTCTGGGTCAGATCCTTTTCGGCGCGGGCCGCTTTCAGTTTCAGATTTTTCGGCATGTTGTCACCTCGTACAATGGGATGGGAGGGGGCGCTCGTACCCTCTGACCAGAGCATATCACTTGTACGACAAAATGTCAAGTATAATTTACAAAATGTCGGCGATACGGGGTTGCGTTTCGCAGGGAATCGTGGTATGATAACACTGAAAAAAGAAGGAGGAGCTTCTTACCGGCGGCATTCTGTGCGGGCGGAAGGAGCCGAAGTCTTTTTTATTTCCGTGAAAGTTAGCTAAAACTAACAAAAATGACAAAAACCGGACATCATGGCCCGGTTTTGATGCGATCAAGAGAGGAGAACCGAAATGGTGGAAACGATCTTGAAGGTTCAAGGGATGATGTGCGGCATGTGCGAGAGCCACATCAACGACGTGGTGCGCAAGACGGCGCAGGTGAGCAAGGTGTCGTCTTCCCACACCAGAGGCGAGACGGTCATCGTCTCGGAGCAGGCGCTGGATATTGAAACGCTGAAACAGGCCATCGCCGCCACCGGCTATACCGTGACCGGTGCCGAGACCAGACCCTACGAGAAGAAGGGCTTCTTCGCATTCTGGAAGAAATAAAGGCCCAGGGGCAGAGTTCCGGTCAACGGCTGCTTCCCTGCCCCCAGAAGCGGTCCAGCTCCTCTTTGAGGGCCTCGGTGCCGTTCAGGTACTTGAGGTGCTGCCAGTGGCGGGGGAACAGGCGGGTGTACTCGCTGCGGGCGAAGCGGTCGTCCAGAAGGAGGACGACGCCCCTGTCCCCGGCGGTGCGGATGACCCGCCCGGCGGCCTGCAGCACCTTGTTCATGCCGGGATACCGGTAGGCGTAGTCGAAGCCGGTGCCGGACTGCTCGTCGTAGTAGCGGCGCAGGATCTCCTGCCGGGGGTTCACCTGCGGCAGGCCGACCCCCACGATGGCACACCCGATGAGCCGGTCGCCGACCAGATCGACGCCCTCCCCGAAGATGCCGCCCATCACCCCGAACCCCAGCAGTGTCTGCGCAGGGTCCGGGGTGAATTTTTGCAAAAATGCCGCCCGTGCCGCGTCGTCCAGGCCGCTCTCCTGCGCCAGCGTGGCGATGCCCGGATACCGGGCCGTGAAGTCTTCGTAGACCCGGCGGAGGTAGGCGTAGCTGGGGAAAAAGGCCAGATAGTTGCCCACTTTTCCTCCGGCCAGTGCCGCCAGTGCGTCCGACACGGCGGGGATGCTGGCTTCCCGGTCCCGGTAGCGGGTGGAGATGCCGGGCAGGCAGTACAGCCCCAGATGGTCGGGCGGGAAGGGGCTTTCCAGGGCGACGGCGCGGGCATCCGGGCAGCCCAGAACGCCCCGGTAGTAGCCCGGCGGGGTGAGGGTGGCGCTGAACAGCGCCGCCGCCCGCCCGCAGCCAAGGCTCGCGTCCACAAAGGCCGAGGGGTCGAGGCAGAGCAGTTCCAGCTCCAGCTCGCTGCCGCGGGCCGTGAGCTGGGTGACGAAGTGGGTGTCGTACCGGTCGGCTGCGCGGGTGATGTCCTGCACGGCAAAATAAAGTTCCAGCAGCCGGGCGTGGGCGTCGGCATCGGGGTTTTGCTCCAGCCAGTCCTGCAAAGGGGCCTGCAAGGCGTGGAGCGGCTTGAGCAGGGCGTCGGGCAGCTCCCGGAAGAAGACCGTGCCCTCCTGCGCCAGCAGCGGTTCAGGCAGGGCGATGCCCGGCGCGGGGGTCTCCTCCAAAAGGCTGGTCTGCCCGGCGGCGTCCGCTGCGGGCGGGGAAACGCCCCGGCGGGGAGCCAGCACGGCCACCTGCTTCCGCGCTTCGAGAAAGGTCCGGTCGGCGCGGGAAAGGGCCGTTTTCAGGCTGCTTTTGCCCCGGCCGAGGGCGCGTTTGGCGTCGGTGAGGGCAGACTTTGCGAACCCTGCCGAGTACATCGCGCGGGCCCGGTCGGGCAGATTGTGCGCCTCGTCGATGAGAAAGAGCCAGTCGCCCGCCGCATCGAAGAAGCGGTGGAGCCGGACCACAGGGTCAAAGAGATAGTTGTAGTCGCCGATGACGACGTCGGCCCATGCACTCAGGTCAAGCCCCAGTTCGAACGGGCAGACCGTGAACTGACGGGCAGCGGCTTCCAGCGCAGCGCGGTCGAACTGCGGGGCACCGTCCAGCAGGGCGGCAAGGGCATCTTTGATTCGCTCGTAGTAGCCGTTGGCGTAGGGGCAGGCTTCGGGCAGGCAGGCGGGATGGCCCTCGGCGTCTTTGCAGAGGCAGACCTTCTCCTTGGCCGTCAGGGTCACGCTGCGCAGGGCCAGCCCCGGTGTGCTGGCGTGGAGCCGCGCAAGGGCATCCTCGGCAGCGGCCTGGGTCGTGCTGCGGGCCGTGAGGTAGAACAGCTTTTCGCCGCTGCCCGCGCCGATGGCCTTGAGAGCCGGGAAGAGGGCGCTCATGGTCTTGCCGATGCCGGTGGGGGCCTGACAGAACAGCCGGGTGCCGTTTTTCTGCCCGCTCCGGCCCGCGATGCAGGCACGGTAGATCTCGCCCGCCAGTGCCCGCTGGCCGGGGCGGTAGGCCGGGAAGGGGAATGTCAGGGCCGTCAGGCTGGCGGTGCGGGCCTCGGCCCAGGTCATCTGCCGCCGTGCCCAGGGGGCGTACTGCCGCAGCAGGCCGGTGAGGAAGGCGTCCAGCTCTCCGGTGGTGAAGTGCCGGGTATAGCGGGTGATCTCGTCGGTGTCGATCTGGTAATAGGTCAGCCGGACGCTGAGCCGCTCCAGCTGGTTCTGCACAGCGTAGATGGCCCCATACACCATGCCCTGCGCCCAGTGGCAGGGGTTCCGGTCTTCGGTCAGTTCCTCAGTGGGGAGGGCCGTGGTCTTGATCTCGTCGATGACGACGGTGCCGTCTTCGTTCTGGAAAATGCCGTCGGCGCGGCCTTCCAGCACAAACAAAAGGCCCTCCACCTCGCGCTGCGCCGTCAGATAGACCTCGGCAGCGTAGCCTTCACCCGCCGCTTTTTGCAGCCTGCGGTGGATGCGTGCACCCTCGTTGGCGCGGTCGAAGCCGGTGAAGCGGCTGTCGATGCTGCCGGTGCGGAGCAGAAATTCCACCAGCTGCCGGATGGGCAGACGGATCGGTTGAGGGGAGGGCATGAACATTACCTCGCTTTTACAACATTGCTTTGATCGTTTCCTCCGTCACCTTCTCGACTTCGGCGAAATCGACGGCGGCGCGGTAGTAGGTCTCCAGCTCGTCGTGGCAGCTCTTGGCCTGCGCCATGAGGGCGACGGCCTGGTCCAGCAGCTCGGTGGCAGCCCGCTCGTTGAAGCGCAGGCGGGCGCGGAACCCGGCCATGTGCTCGCGGTCAAGGAAGCGGGTGCAGCGCACGGCCTGCACACCGGAGATGTGCACCGGGTGCCAGGGGTTATCCGTTAAAAAGGCCAGCCGCAGCGATGGGATGAAGAGATGGTCGATCTGGTCTTCGGGGTGCATGGCGCAGGGGCAGGTGATGATCTGGTAGCCCCGCGCCAGCGCCTCGGCACGGATGAGCTCCAGCAGCAGGCGGGAGATGGCTCCGTAGTCATCGCGGAAGACGATATACCGGTCGGCCAGTGCCTGCACGGTGCCATGGTAGAAGACCGGCCCTTTGGGCGTGATGGCCGACAGCAGCCGCAGCTCCTCGCCGGGGCGGGCCGTGTCGGGCAGACGGGGGAGCATCCGGGTGCAGAGGCGTTTGGCATAGCGGCGCACCTTTTCAAAGTTGGCGCAGCAGGCTTCGGCGCGACGGCTGTCCAGCAGGAGGCTCCCGGCTGAGGCGATATACCGCGCCGCCCGGCTGCGCAGGGAAGCGTTCCGGGCAAAGAGCGCCTTGACTTCCTCACGGTGGAGGGAGAGCTTCCCGGCGTCGATGGTGTGGTACAGGCTCACCACGACCTCGTCGGCACCGGGGGCGTCCGGCTCCATCGTGTGGGGCGCGGTGGCGTCCAGGATTGCCTGCCGCTTTTCCGGGAAGATGACGCCGTCGAGGCTGTCGGGGTCGCTGGCGCAGTGGATCTTCTCGATGCGTTCGCCCTTCTGTTCGGCAGCCTGCGCGATGTGCTTCATCAAGGTGGATTTGCCGCAGCCCGGCCCGCTTTTGATGAGATAGAGCTGCATCCCCGGTTCGTGCCGCAGCGGCTCAAAATAGCCCTTGAACCCGGCGGGCGTGGTGGCTCCGAGGAAAAAATCAACCGAATCGGTCCGGATGTTTGTCATAAGGAACACCTCACTTTTGTTCTAGAATATGCAAAACAAAAGGAAAGTGTCACGGAGAGGGGCCGCTCAGTAGGTGTGCTCGCAGACCTCCTGGATCTTCTCCCGCAGGGCCAGAAAGTCGGCGAAGGCGTCCGGTTTGCTGCGGGGCTGGCGGAGAAGAGCGGCGGGGTGGTAGGTGGCCATGAAGAGGATGCCGTTCTTGTTATAAAATTCGCCGTGCTCCCGGACTACCGAAAAGTCCTGCCGGATCATCCGCTGGGCCGCCACCCGCCCCAGGCAGACCACGATCTTCGGCTTGAGCAGACGGAACTGCTCCCGCAGCCAGGGCATACAGGCTTCGCTCTCGGCGGGCAGGGGGTCGCGGTTCTGCGGCGGGCGGCACTTGACGATGTTGGCGATATAGCAGTTCTTTTTGCGGTCCAGGTCGATGGCAAAGAGGTATTTGTCCAGCAGCTGGCCGCTGCGGCCCACAAAGGGCAGGCCCTGCTCATCCTCGCTCTGGCCGGGGCCTTCGCCCACGAACAGCACCTCGGCGTCCTCGGCACCCTGACCGAACACCACGTTCGTCCGCGTTTCGCACAGCCCACAGCTGCGGCAGGCAAGGCACTGAGCCTTGAGTGTTTCCCATTCCATATTTCGTTAAACCTCTCACAAACTAAATGACATTTTCTTAACGATTGAGCGTTTTATCTTCTGCTACAAAATATACCACAAAATTGCGGTTTTGTCTTGAAGTTTCCAGAGGTTGTGCTAAAATAAAAAAGAAGGGCAGGTCTGTGCTGCCCATGAATAATTGCAAAGTAATTTCGGAGGTAATCACAATGGCTGATATGTTTGCACCGCTGGTGGCCCAGCTGAAGGCGAACCCCAAGACGATCGTTTTTACCGAGGGCAATGACCCCCGCATCCTGGAGGCCGCAAGCAAGCTGCTGACTGAGGGCGTACTGAAGGTCGTGATGGTCGGCAACGAGGCTGAGTGCAAGGCTGCTGCCGCTGCCGGTGGTTTCGATATTTCCGCTGCTGAGATCATTGACCCGGAGAACTACGCCGGTTTTGATGAGATGGTCAATGCCATGGTCGAGCTGCGCAAGGGCAAGCAGACCGCTGAGGAGTGCACCGCACTGCTGAAGAAGTCCAACTACTTCGGCACCATGCTGGTCAAGATGGGCAAGGCCGACTGCCTGCTGGGCGGTGCCACCTACTCCACCGCCGATACCATCCGCCCCGCTCTGCAGCTGGTCAAGACCAAGAAGGGTGCCCACCTGGTGAGCTCCTGCTTCATTCTGGACCGTGATTGCGGCGAAGAGGGCCTGAAGCGCATCGCCATGGGCGACTGCGCTGTCAACATCGACTACACCGATACCATCGACAAGGCAACCGGCGAGGTCAAGGTCTCTGCTGCTTCCAAGCTGGCTGAGGTCGCTGTCGAGACTGCCAAGACCGCAAAGCTGTTCGGCATCGACCCGAAGGTCGCTGTCCTGAGCTTCTCCACCAAGGGCTCCGGCAAGGGCGGCACCGTTGCTCTGAGCCACGACGCCGTCATCAAGGCTCAGGAGATGGACCCCGAACTGGCTGTCGATGGCGAGCTGCAGTTTGACGCAGCCGTTGCTCCGGAAGTTGCACAGGTCAAGTGCAAGGGCAGCAAGGTCGCTGGCCAGGCCAACACCTTCGTCTTCCCCTGCATCGAGGCCGGCAACATCGGCTATAAGATCGCACAGCGTCTGGGCGGCTATGCCGCTTACGGCCCCATCCTGCAGGGCCTGAACGCTCCCATCAACGACCTGTCCCGCGGCTGCAACGCCGACGAGGTCTACAAGATGAGCCTCATCACTGCCTGCCAGTCCTGAGCTTCTCTGAAGTAAGCATCCCATGCCCCCACCGGCCCGCCCGGCGGGGGCTTTTGCGTTTGGGGGGAGCCTCTCAGAGCGCGAGGTATTGAAAACAAACCTCTCAGTCATTGCTTCGCGATGCCAGCTCCCCTAGTAGGGGAGCCTCTGGCGAAGAGGCAAGGTTTGTGGAATGCCAAAGCCTCTCCTACAAGGAGAGGTGTCACCGAAGGTGACGGAGAGGTTGTACCGGGGAAACCTGTCCTTCGAAAACCGGCAGTCTTCGACGCAGCCTGAGAGGTTTGTGGAAGTCCAGCGTTCACAACAGAGAAGGGCTTGCAATCTCCCTCTCGATATGTTATAATAATCAAGCACAAATTGTGCCTTGTCGGACAGCGCCTGCTGCGCGGTTCGACATACGGATGCGGGCCCTGTACGATGGGGCCGCTGTGAACCAGGTCAGGTGGGGAACCAAGCAGCCTTAAGCGGTGTGCCCTGTGCGTTTCAGTCAGCCTGCATTCGTATGTCGAGCTACGCAAGGCGGGGGTCAAACCCCGTCAGCGCTGTCCGTTTTTTATTGCAGAAAGGGGAGAAGCGGATGTATCGCGCGTTATACCGCAAGTGGAGGCCCCAGCGCTTTGAGGACGTGGTGGCGCAGCGCGGCATCGTGACGGCACTGCGCAACCAGATCGCCGCCGGCCGCGTCGGCCACGCCTACCTGTTCACGGGGGTGCGCGGTACGGGCAAGACCACCTGCGCCAAGATCTTCGCCAAGGCGGTCAACTGCCTGCACCCCAACAACGGCGACCCCTGCGGCACGTGCGAGATCTGCCGCGGCATCGACAACGGCAGCATTCTGGACGTGGTGGAGATGGACGCGGCCTCCAACAACGGCGTGGACGATATCCGCGACCTGCGCGACGAGACCGCCTACACCCCCAGCGCCTGCCATTATAAGGTCTATATCATCGACGAGGTGCACATGCTCTCAACAGCGGCGTTCAACGCGCTGCTGAAAACGCTGGAAGAGCCGCCCGCCCATGTCATCTTCATCCTGGCGACGACCGAGATCCAGAAAGTTCCGGCCACCATCCTGTCCCGCTGTCAGCGGTACGACTTCACCCGCATCGGGCCGGAGGATATCGCCCAGAGGGTGGAGTATATCGCCGGGCAGGAGGGGCTGGAGCTGACCACCGAGGGCGCGGAGCTGATCGCCCGGCTGGCCGATGGTGCCATGCGCGATGCGCTGTCCATTCTGGACACCTGTGCAGGCGTGACCGCCAAAGTGGACGCCGATGTGGTCCGCCGGATGGCGGGCGTCACCGACCGGAGCTACCTGTTCCGCATCTCGGACGCCATCGCGGCGCAGGACGCTCCCACCGCGCTGGCTCAGCTGGCCCAATTGCGGCAGCAGTCGGTGGATGTGAAGCGCCTGACCGAAGAACTCATCGCCCATTATCGCGCCCTCATGCTGGCGGCGCTGCCCGGCGGGCAGACGCTGCTCTCCGGTGTGTCGCCGGAGGAAGAGGCCCGTTACCTCGAAAAAGGGCCGCAGCTGGGCCAGAAGGAGGCCATCCGGGCCATCCGCACCTTGGGCAACGCCCTCGAACACATGACCCGCGGCAGCGACCAGCGCATTGAGCTGGAACTTGCCCTCTTCAGCCTGTCCGAGCCGCCCCAGATGATGCAGCGGGCAGCGGTGGAAGCCGCACCCCGCCCGGCGGCCCCGCAGGAAATGTCCCGCCCCTTTGCAGCAGCGGCCTCGCCGCAGCCCTTTGTGAGCGTTCCGGTGGCCCCGGCGGCTCCCGCTGTGGAGTCCGCTGCACCGGTAACACAGACCGCGCCGGAGACGGCCGCGCCTGCCTCCATGGCAGACCCGGAACCGCAGCCGGAACCTTCGGTCAAAGCGGCTCCCACCGAGGACGACCTGCCGCCGCTTCCGGAGGAACCGCCGGTGCAGGACACTGCCCCGCTGCCCTGGGATGAACCGGCCCGGCCTGCACCTCCAGCCCAGTCCGAAGCAGCTTCGTCCGCGTCGGCAGAAAAACCGGCTCCGGCCTCGGTGCAGCCCAGCGCCGAGCATCCGGCAGACCCCGCCCTCAACAAGCCCCGCAGGGTGGCAGCAGAGGGGATCAACCCCTTCCCCCAGTGGGATGAGGTGGTCCGGCTGCTGCAGGAAAAAGACCCCATGCTCTACACCTACCTCAAAAAGTCGAAGGGCTACTTCGACGGGACCCGCGTCCTTATCGACGGCGGAAAGACCTTCCGGGACTTCATCCGCGCCAACAAGGACAGCCAGCGCCTCATCAAGAAGCTCATCGCGCAGGTGTCCGGCGTAGCTGTGCCCATCGGCCCCTACGAGCCGAAAGCTGTCCACCGCTCTGCCACCAACGCCGAGGAATCCCTCCGCCGTCTGGAACAGCTGGGCGTGGACGTGAGCATTGAGGAGAGTGCGAAAAAGAAAAGGTAAGATGACCCTCTCCGTCAGCGCTGGCGCGAAGCGCCTGAGAGGTTGTATTGAGGGAAAGCGTATTCTTTAAGAACAGGCTGTTATAGTAAGCCCAACGAAGAGATTTCAATATCCCAAAAATTCTATAGGATAATAAAGGAGAACTACGAACGATGAAAGCAAGAATGCCCGCAGGTTTTGGCCGCCCCGATATGAACGCCCTGATGCGTCAGGCACAGAAGATGCAGGATGACATGAAGGCCAAGCAGGCTGAGCTGGAAGCTGCCGAGTACACCGGCAGCGCCTCCGGCGAGATGGTCACCGTGAAGATGAACGGCAAGCACGAGGTGCTCAGCATCTCCATCAAGCCCGAAGCCGTGGACCCTGACGACATCGAGATGCTGGAAGATCTGGTGGCTGCGGCCATCAACGCCACCGTCAAGCAGGTGGATGAGACTGCCGAGGCCGAGATGGGCAAGCTGACCGGCGGCCTGAATATCCCCGGCCTCTGAGCCGCGGGGAGGCGTCGCCATGAGTTATAATGCAGCCCCGCTGGACAAGCTGATCGAGGAGTTCAGCAAGTTTCCGGGCATTGGCACCAAAGGCGCGACCCGGATGGCCTATCAGGTGCTGAGCATGTCGGATGACGAGGCCGCCGCGTTGGCGGGTGCCATCCAGGCGGCCCACACCCGGCTCCACCGCTGCCGCGTCTGCCAGAACTATACCGAAGCCGAGCTGTGCCCCATCTGCGCCAGCGCCAAGCGGGACCGCTCGGTCATCTGCGTGGTGGAAAAGCCCCGCGACGTGCAGGCGTTTGAGCGCACCCGCGAATACCGGGGCCTGTACCATGTGCTCCACGGTCTGATGAACCCGCTGGACGGCATCACGGCCGAGCAGCTCACCGTCAAGGAGCTGCTGGCCCGCCTGAGTACCGACGAGGTGAAAGAGGTCATCATGGCCATGAACCCCACCGTGGAGGGCGAGGCCACCGCGATGTATCTGGCTAAGCTCATCAAGCCGCTGGGCATCAAAGTCACCCGTCTGGCCTACGGCCTGCCCGTGGGCGGCAATCTGGAGTACACCGACGAGAACACCCTATACAAGGCACTGGAAGGCCGCGGGGAGCTGTAAACCCGGCAAAAGTTTACAATTCCTTCAAAAACGGACCTTGCAAAACCGCAAAAATGTGATATACTAACAAAACGAGACCAGAACAGAAAGGAGGCGTGCCCCATGGCACCTGCAAAAGAGCGTCCGGCCACAAAGACCATCGCCACCAACCGGGAAGTACGCCACGAATACTTCGTTCTGGAAGCGCTGGAAACAGGTCTGGAGCTGAAAGGCACCGAGGTGAAGAGCCTGCGGGCCGGTGGCGTCAACCTGAAAGACAGCTGGGTCGATATCGAGGACGGCGAACTTCTGGTCAAGGGGATGCACATCACTCCCTACGACCACGGCAACATCTTCAACCAGGACCCCATGCGGGTGCGGCGTCTGCTGGCCCACAAGAACGAGATCCGGCGGCTGCACCAGCAGTGCAAACTGCAAGGGTATACGCTGGTTCCGCTCTCGCTCTATTTTAAGCATGGCCGTGTGAAGATGGAGCTGGGCCTGTGCAAGGGCAAAAAACTCTACGACAAGCGCGCCGATGCCGCCAAGCGCGATGCAAAGCGCTCCATCGACCGGGCCGTCAAGTCCAACGGCACGTATTACTAAGATCTCCGGGCTGTTCCAGCCGGACGAAACTCTGCTTCACCGCACACCTTCACCGGTGTGCGTTTCATGGGGGCGTAAAGGTTTCGACGGGGGGAGCGAGGCCTGGGCAGCGGGTAGCAGTGGGGGATCTGCTCTAAACTCCTCCAAAAAATTAACTGACAACAATAATTATCAGTTGCTCGCAGCCTGAGTGCTGCGCGTTCCGCCCACTCTTGTGTCGTGTGGGGCCGGGGCGTCCTTTAGACACAGCACCTGAACGGACCTAAGCTTTGCGGACCGGCAGGAACTCATGAAGCTACCAATGCGTTAGCCTGGCGACCGGCGTGACGCGGAGGGAATGTTGTTGATCGCCTGCACCCGGAGACACCTACGCTGAACTCTTTTCGGACATGGGTTCGACTCCCATCGCCTCCACCAGTAAAAAGAACGCTGATTTGTTAAAAATCGGCGTTCTTTTCTTTTTGGAAACCCACTTAGCAACCCACTTGGGATTTCGTGATAGAAGAAAACGCCGCTCTGGACAGAAGATGATTTGTCCAAGGCGGCGTTTGTTTGTCACCCTCTTACCACGGCATTGTACACCATCTCCAAGAACTGCACCGCGCTGGGGCAGCCGGTGAGCGGGTACACGGCCATCACGCGCACCGCGTCCGGGTTGACCTCCCACGCCAGCTTCGCTGCCCGGCGGACAACACCCTGAACGGCTTTCCACTTGCAGTGCTGCGTCTCTGCAATGGGCTCGTAGATTTCCTTCTGGACCGCCTCCAGCCGGTCTTCCTGCTCGCAGATGCGTATGATGCACTCCCGTAGAGCGCGGTAGGAGCGAAAACTGCGGGTGATGCCCAGCGGGCGGAGCACATCGTCGATCTTGTTGCTCAGGGTTTCGTTTACGTCAATCATGTTTGCACATCCTTTCCAGTTAATCCAACTTTAACCTGAAACTGCCGAAATGTGTCAAATGCGATGGAATGCGACGATATGTGTCGGAATGCGATAAACAGAAACAGCCCCACCATCCGGAGATCATCCGAGACGGTGGGGCTGTTGCCATACCTTATTCTGTTTTTTCAGCCCTCTGCTTGAGCACGTCCACGGCCTTGGTCAGCGCTTCCGGGATGGGCACACCCATGAGCCCGGCATTCTCAATGATGCTAATCGTTTCGTTGCAGATGAACGCGATCACCGTAGCATCGCGGATAAAGCTCGACCCGATGATGGCATCCAGCTGACAGGCTACCAGCACGACCAGCAGGCTCACGCCCTTGCGGCACAGGCCCTTCCAGCCAGCGCGGGATTCGAGGGTGCCGGTCTTGGTCTTCGGGCTGGTATGGAACACACCAGCCACTACAAGACCGGTGATGTAGTCGATGGCCATGAAGATCACCAGCGTCTGCAGCGCGGTATCCCAGCCGCCGAACAGGGCCGCAATGGCCCCACCCAAAAGCCCGACATAAGTACACAATTCTCTGCTGCTCATCGTTATGCTCCTTTCATTTTGCCCAGCCCTGCCTTTTTGATGATGGCCGGGTAGTCCTTGTAGGCGCGGCTCAGATCGACAGGGCCGTCGATGCCCGCCACATGGCCTGTGCTGGTGTACTGCCACATCCCGTGGGGGCGGGTGGGGCGCTTGCCGCGGTAATCGGCGAGCCAGAGGTCGTAGGCGGTGAGTGCATCCATCGCAAGGGCAGTGTCCGCAAAATCCGTGTAGGTGTAGACCATGGCGTAGAGATTCCAGGCTTCGAGCTGGGCGGCGGCCTGGGCCACCCGCTGCGCGAGCGCGGCAGGGGAGAGGGAGCGCAGCCGGGTGTCCTCCACATCAATGGCAAGGGGCAGCTGGAACGTTTTCCCGCGCAGCGCGGCCCGCAGGGCATTGAGCTCGGCTTCGGTCTGACGGGAGGTGACGGCGCAGGTGTAGTAGTAGCCGCCCACCGGGATGCCCCGTTTGATGCAGGTGGCATAGTTGGCCTCAAAGGTGGGGTCGAGGTAGGGCTTGCCGCCTTTGCTGCCCAGTACCCGCAGCATTACCCCGTCTACGGTGCCGCTGGTCTTGACCGCGTCCCAGTCGATGCGGCCCTGCCAGCGGGAAACGTCCATGATGTGCTTAGCCATCCTGCGCCTCCTTGTCCAGCACAGCTTGTACGCGGGCCCGCCAGCGGGCAGGGACATCCTCAATGGTAAAAGCGCCGTCAAACTGATGCAGCTTGATTTGAGTTACATAAAACTGGATCATCCGTTATACCTCCTGTGCAGCCAGCAAGTCCAGCATGGCCGCTTCCAATGCAGCAATACGCTCGGCGGTGGAGGGGAGCTTGGCCTGCTGTTCAGCTTTTTCGCGGGCTTCAGCCTGTGCGGCCAGTTCCTCAGCAGTGTACAAGTGGTACACCCGCACCTGCTCTTCTTCGTCCCAGGCGTCTTTTGCTTCCACGCCGGGCACGTCCACCACCTTCTGCACGTCTTTGCCGCCGTTTGGGTACTCGGCAAGGGTCTCGTAGTGGCTGACCTCCTCCACGCCCGCCACAGCATCGTGGTGGATGGTCTGTGTCTTGTCTTCCAGCCAGCCCAAAGACAGGTCGGGGTTTTCCATAGGGTTGCCGTTGATGTCAATGATTTTCACGATTATATGCTCCTTTCGTTAGGCGATGCGCTTCCAGATGTAAGCGGTCAGGTAGGGCGGCATGTTGTTGTGGGCAGTAGAACCACCGGCGTACCCAGATGCAAGCCGATTTTGTACGTCATCACCCCAATACGCTCCTCCATAAAACCTCTTGAAATTCACGCCAGTGCGGCTTCCGTTCTCCCAGCCAAAACAGTACAGATTATCGATATCGATACCCTCATGTCTATGAGCTGGCATCTCAGCAACAGTCAATGCGTGTCCTGCCTCGCCGCCCGTTTTCCCCGCCGCGTAAGTATCGCCAGCGGCCAGAATAAACTTATCCTTAATACGTTCCCATGTGCCTCCCAGAAAGCTCGCAGGGCTGGTCGAGCTGGTACTCTGATAGATGCAACCTACCGGGTAGAGCTTGTTCACCAGTGCCGACCACTTGATTTTCTGGGTGTTCGTACCTTGTAAAATCAGATAGTCGTTTGCACTAGGTGCAGATGCAGTTGGCAGACTTGTAATAGGAATATTTGCCATTAAATTATCCTCCAGTCTTTCTATTCGCGGTCAGGGCTTTGCTGTCTGCGGTGACAAGCACAGAACCATCCGATGCCGTCAGCACGACCAGCAGCTCGCCCGTCATGAGCTGCTGAGTCAGCGTGTCCAGATCTTCTTTTGACGCTGTTTTCTCGTCCATCTCGGAGAGAGCATCACTGACAGCACTGAGCACTTCTGCGATTTTGCCTTGACAAGCAGACAACGAGCGTTTCAGCTGTTCCAGCGAGGGGAGTTTTGTGCTTGCCATGTGCTGCTCCTTCCGTTAAGACCCGAACACCTCGGTCAACATGGCGTCGACCTCGGTATCAGTCGCAAGCACCATGCCGTTCAGCTTTGCATAATGTTCCTTGGACATCAGGCCGTTTGCGGTGGCCGATGCAAGGCCATAGGTCGTGTTGGTGCCGGGAATGCCAAGCGAGGTGATGTCGTTTTTGGTGACTGCCGTGACAGCGGTGACGTGGCCCAGAGCATCCACGGTGATCTTATACAGCCCGCTCGTTGCTGCGGTATGAGACGGGTGGACGTACTTGTTCGCACCCGCTGCAATGCCAGCCAGCTTGGTCTTGTCTGCGGTGGTGTAGTCGTTGGTAGACAGACCCTTGCCTGCCACCTTATCCACCTTGCCGGACAGGTCCACGGTAGTGTCGTCCAGCAGTTCCATGGTGTATCTGTCGCCGTCACCCTTGATCTTAGCGTAGATGTCATAATGCTTGGTGGTGGTGTTCATCACCAGATACAGGATGTTCTCCTGTGCGGCATCGACTTTCGGCACTGCATCGACCTTCTGGAAGGATGCGTGGCCGGATTTGGAAATGGCGGTGTTAATAGCAGCCACCACCTGTGCGCTGGTCTGGAAGGTGCTGTCGTTGGCCAGCTGGCTGGTCTTGGTGGGAACCGTGATGTTGACGCTCTTATCGGATGCAATGGTCTGGGCGGTGCCGTTCACCTTGATGCTCTCGATCTTGTTGGCCTGTGCGCCGACCCTTTCCAGCGCGTTCAAGCGGGTCGCGAGAGCATTGGCTTTCTGATTTTCCTTCTGAGCGAGCTTCTGGAGGTGGGCCAGTTTCGTAATGTGGTTGATGTCGTAGTCTGCCATAATGTTTCCTCTCAATCGTCAAATATTTCGTCCAGCATTGCATCGACCTCTTCATCGGTGGCAATGTGGAGTGATTCGTGTACTTCCTTGACAAACGCTTCCCATGCCGGGGTGCCCGGTTCCGGGAGGATGCCGTCTTCGGTGCCAGAATTGGGGCCGACCCGGTAACGCAGGTCGGCGCTGGTCACGGTGCGGGTGCCGTCGGAGCCTTCAAAGGTGATGCAGCCATTGCCGGGCTGTGCAGTCACGCTGGCTGGCACGTCCACATAGCCGTCCACCACCAGCGAGGATGCAGGTTCCTTGACGCCCGGAATGTGCCAGAACACCCGGATGGCCAGCCCCTGCCACTCGCCGGTCTGCTCAATCGCAAGGCGGTAAACGCCGCTGTTGCCGACGTAGCCCATCGACACGGCGACGTCGTACCGGCGCAGCTTGACCGTGCCGTTGCTGCACAGAGTAACAGGAATGTCAATCATTGCCTTGTCACCCCTTACAGCAGATAATTTGCAGCCAACGGTGTGTCGTCGGAGGCGCACAGAACAACGCCCGCGTCGGTATATAGGCCGAAGGTCAGTCTGCCGGTCACGAGCATCGACATCAGCTCATCCAACTCGCCGCCGACCGCCTGCGCGTCTGCCGGTGCGCCGTCGATGCGCAAGGTCTTATCCGTGCTGACGATTGCTGCAGCGCGGTCTGCCTGTTTCTTGGCAGATGCTGCACTTTTTGCTGCGTTTTCTTCGGCTTTTACAGCCGTCGTCTTGCTGGCGGCTGCGGCCTCTGCACTGGCGGCTGCATTGGTCTCGGACGCTTTGGCAGCAGAAGCGGACGAAGCCGCATTGCTCTCCGAAGCTTTCGCTGCACTCGCGGAGCTTGCAGCCGCGCTCTGGCTGCTTGCAGCGGCCTTCTGGCTGGATGCTGCTGCTCTGGCGCTATTTGCGGCGGCGCTCTGGCTCTTGGCTGCAGCGTTGGCGCTGTTGGTCGCTTTTTCCTCCAGGGCGTTGATACGCGTCTGGGCTGCCTTCAAAAGCTGGTCCGTAGGGATCCGGGTCACGCCGTCCGACATAACGCCGCACAGGTTTTCGTCCAGCCGGGTGTCCGTGATGTTGCCTGCGGTGATCGCCGTGCTGCCCGCCGGGCGGGTGACGTCCGCGAGGCAGAGGTCGTATACAGTGGCAGTGCGGGAGATGGCCGGTGCCGTAGGCTGGGTGTCCGGGGTGCCCTGCACTACCAGCAGGGAGGACTTGTGTGCCGCTGCGTCGAACCGCAGGACGATGCGGTCGATGCGGGGCCGCTGGCCGTCCGCCAGGGCGAGGGTCAGGGTCTCCGCCTCCCGCATGATGATGCTGTACCCCTCGAACCGCGCGGGCCGGACCCAGCCCTGCCCCGCGCTCACGGTCACTTTGACGCCGCCTGCGGGCGTGACCGCAAAGTCCTCCTCGGCGCTGTACACGCCGGAGGCGCGGGTGGCGTTGTAGCCTGCTGCGTCGCGGGCGTCGTAGTCGATGCCGTTGAGAGGATAGGTCGTGATTGCGCTCAAAATATCCCTCCTTAGAGCCTGTGCCAGACCGGCGTTCCCAGCCGCAGGGTGCGGGTAGTGCCGTCGTTCTGGCTCTGTGTGATGACGTCGGCCACTCGGACCGTTGCCCGGTAGCCTAGCTCCGGCAGGGTGCAGAACGCCACATCGCCGGGAGCAAGATCGGCGTCGAGGCTGATCTCGATGCTGCCGGTGCGGAGTTGGTCCAGCAGCTTGTTGGTTCCCCGGTCCATGAGGCGCTGCAAATAGTCGGCGCTCTGGTTGGTCTCGCCCTTTTCCTCGTCGGGCTGGACGTCGCGGGCGTCCACGTAGAGTTCCCGCCGTTCGGCACCAGCGGCGTCGGTCAGGCCGACCGTCACGGTGGCGCGGTTTTCGCCTTCACCTGCGCCCTGCACGATGGCGACATTGGCATAGTCGTTATCTCCAAACGCCCAACTGGCCCCCTGCAGGTTGCCCCACTTGGTGCTGAACCGGTTGTTGGGGTCCGCCGTGGGGCGGTAGACCTCGAACCGCAGCTTCTTATCTGCATTTTTACCGCTGAGGACAATGCGGAAGCCGAGGTCGCACGCGGCCCCGATGGTGGTCAGGTAGTTGAGGACGGAGCCGCCGGAGGTCTGGGCGGTGTAGCGGGTATCGAAGCCCACCAGCTCGCCCAGCCCCAGCCGGGGCCAGGGCTGCATCGCGGCTACCAATCGCCGCATGGCCCGCTCAGCGTTCTCGTCCTTGACGGTCTCGGTGCTGACGCGCTTCGAGAAGATCCAGGTGGCCGGGAACAAGGTGCAGACAAGGTTCGCATCCTGGTTTTCGTTGCTCCGGTGGCAGATGCGCATGGGCACGTTGCTGTCGCTGCGCTTGAGCCAGCGGCCTTCCCGCAGCAGTTCGAGGTTTTCCTGCGTGGGCCGGACTTCGAGCTTGCTTTCCGTCAGGGTGTTGTAGGGTTCGTCCCAATACAGGCTCACCCAGACCTCGATGCGGCCCAGCCGGGCAAGGGTGGTCGCATCTAAAACGTCCAGCGTCAAGCGATCACCTCCGGCAGGATGCCGCTGTACATCGGGTAGAAGGTCACAGTGGCCTGTAAATTGCCCACGCCGCTGTCGGCGTCGGTCTTGAGCGGGTTGTCTCCGGGGGCCAGCTCCAGCAGGTCGCTGTCCTCATCCAGCAGCGCGAAGATGTTTTCATCCAGCTGGTTTTCGGTCCGCTTGACGGCCAGCTTGTCGGTCGTGGTGCGGTAGATCTCGATGGTCTGGCCCGGCGTTAGGGTGGTCAGGATACGGATACACTCGCCGGTGACGGCGTTGACGATGCAGGGGTTGACCACAGCAGCGTCGCTGCGCAGCACCGCCGTGAAGGGCACCGGCAGAGCTCCGGCGTTCCGGGCATTCACAAAGGCGCTCTGATTTCTGGTGCCGAATCGGTGGGGTGCGGCATAGTTGACCGGGAACCGGAACGCTGCCGTATAGCCGCCCAGCGTGTAGCTGGCAGCGGTGAGCGAATACCAGAACGGCTTCGGGCAGAAGATCATCATGTCCAGCCGGGGGAAGCCGTGGATCTGCGTGGTGTACGGGGTCTTGCTGACCACGAACCGGCAGAACCATTTGTCGCCAAAATAGAGGGTGCCCTTGGTCTTGTAGGTCAGCGTCCGGAGCAGCAGTTCGGCGTCAGCGTCGCCGTGCTCCGACCAGCAGTCGGCGATGATCTCCCGCGAGACGCCCGCGACGATCTGGTCCTCCACGGTCTGGCCCACCTGGTTGACGCCCTGGGCGAGCTGCAGTTCGACGGCCACGCCGTTGAGCGGGTCGATGCTGTAGGGGATGCCGTAGTCCCAGCCCAGGTGGAGTTCCGCGCCCGCATCGGTCACGAGCATGAGGTGGTCTTGTCGTTCCATTCAGGCGCTCCTTTCTAGTGCTTGGTAGCCTTGGCCCGGTCTGCCTCCCAGCGGGTCTCGCGGGCGAGGTCGGCGGCGGTCTGGGCCTTGCTGTAGATGTTCTGGACGATATTGGTGTCACCGTCCCGGTGGTAGTTGTTGGCCGCTGCGGCGATTTGTGCGGTGCCGGAAGCGGCCACGCTGCGGGAGACAGCCATGTTGTCGCTGAGGACCAGGCTGTTGGCCTGCCGGACCATCTCGGCCAGCTTTTCGTTGGCCGCAAGAATGGCGGCGGTGTTGTCCTCGATGGCCCCGGTGTTGTCGGGCAGCGTCGGGGTGGATGGCTCCGGCGTGGGGGCGGGCTTGTTGGAGCCTGTGGAGCTACTGCCGGAGCCTCCGGAGCTGGTGTTGTCATTCTTGGGCTGGTACTTGGCCTCCAGCTCCTTCAGGGTCTTCTCGTAGTTGACCCGCAGCAACTCCTTCTCCAAATCGCCGGACCGGATGGTATTATCCGCCTCGGTGATCTGCTTTTCCAGTTCGGCCAGCGCCGCAGCGTCCGTCTCGGTCCGCTTGCTGAGTTCGGCGGTGGCCTTCTTGTACTGGGCCTCCAGCAGCTTCTTTTCCAGGTCAGCGAGCGACTTGGTGTAGTCTGCGGCCGCGACGTTCTTTTCGGCGTCCAGCATTCCGGGACTGTCGCTGGACAGCTTGGCTTTGGCCAGCTCTGCGGCTTTCTTGGCGTACTCGGCCTCCAGCTGCTTTTTCTCCGCTGCGCCGGAGTCCTGGGCGTACTGGGTATCCAGAGCCGCCTGCGCGGCCTTGGCCTCCGAAGAGGCTTTGCGCTTTGCCTGGTTCTCCTTGCGCTTGGCGGCGATTTTGTCGGCCTGGTCCCACAGCGGGTTCGAGACCCGGCTGATGGTGCTGAGCTTCAGGACCTTTGCTACCCAGTTGTAGGTGTCGATGATGGTGTTGACCGCGCTCACGAAGCCCTGCACACTGAGGCCGATGAACCGGAGCATCCCTTCGAAGACGACCGAGATGACATCCTCCACGCCCTGCCAGACCCGCTGGAAGCCGGAGGCGACATCCTTGTTGGTGCTTGCAAAGGAGACCAGCGCGCCCACCAACATGCCGATCAGGGAAATGACTAGCATGATGGGGTTGGCGTCCATGGCCACGTTGAGGGCGGTCTGCCCGGTGGTGGCAGCCGCAACGGCGGGTACGAACTGGCTCACAAAACTGGACGCCAGCCCCGCGACGTTCTGGAACACGCCAGACAGCGAGCTGGACAGCTTGCTCAGGGCGTCCATGGCAAAGGTCTGGATCTGGGTGCGCTGCTCCTGTGTGCAGGCGTTCCAGAAATAGGCCGCCGACCATGTGGCAATGCTTTCCAGATCGCCGTCCTGGATCGCCTTGAACAGTGTCTGAATGCTGCCTATGACATCGCTCTGGATGGACTTGTTGATCTGCTCCCAGCTGGAATTGAGCTTTTCCGTAAACTGGTAGGTCAGCAGCTCGGCTGCGCTGGAGAACTGCGGCCCGGCATCCTCGATGGTTTTGCTGACGGTCTTGGTGCCATCCGCAGCGATGGTGGTCACGGTTTTGACCGTGCGCTCCACGCCGTCGATGATCTCGGTGCCGGTCTGCGTCGTGACAGTGCTGATTTGTTCGCTGCCATCGGACAGCAGCTGGGAGGTCTTCTCGACCGTGACCTTCACGCCGTCCACGAGCTGGGTCTGGGTGTCCTTCGTGGTTTTCACCACGTCGCGGACCGCCTCGATGCTCTGGGTGACCTTCTGGCTGCCATCTGCCGCCGTGGTCGTGATGGTCTTCACATCGGAGAGGACGCCGTTCACCATTTGGCGGCTGGTCTCTGTGACCGTCTGTTTTTGCTGCTGGGTTCCGTTTTTCAGCGTCTCGTTGACCGTTTCAGTGGTGCGGGTGACGCCGTTTTCCACCTGGGTGCTGGCCGAGGTGATGGAGTTCACCACCTCAGAGGCGGCTTTGCTGGCCGCAGAACTGGACTTCTCCGCCGCCTTTTGGGTCACTGCTGCTGCCGACTCAGCAGCGCTCGAAATCTCTGCGGCAGAGGTTTTCGCCGCCGCAGCTTCTTCCTGTGACTGCCTTACACGCTCGTCATGAAGCTGTTTGCGCCTGGCTGCGGCCTTTTCGAGCTTGGACTGGTTGTAGTCGTCCATCGCGCCATTATAGGCTTCGTTGTAAGCGTCTTTAGCTGCGCTGAAGCCGTTTTTTAGATTCGCAAGGGCCGCTGCGGCCCCCTTGATCTTGGCAACCAGTTCATTGATCCAGTCCACCACGGTGCCGATGGCGCTTTGGGCGATTTTCTGGACGGACGCAAACGCAGAATTGACCGCAGTGCGGAATGTATCGCTCGTATGATAGGCCGTGACAAGCCCTGCGGCCAGTGCGGCCACCAGAGAAACAACCAGCCCGATTGGGTTTGCCTTCAGAACCGCATTGAGTCCGGCCTGTGCTGCGGCAAGACCAGTGGCTCCGCTTTTTGCAGCAGCGTGGGCGGCGGTCATTGCAGTCGTGGCAGCTGTCTGAACGACGGTCACCGCAGAGGCAGCGGCGATGTAGCCTTTATAGCTCAAGAACGCTGCACCGGCAGCGGTGACAACAGCCGTCACAACGCCGATGGTCTCTTTCAGCTGGCGCATCTTTTCATCGTCGTCGAGGAACGCCACGACCAGCTCATTTGCCTTGCCGATGATGTCACCGTAGGCCTTGAAGAGGCCGTCGGTCAGCTTGCCGATGAGGGCGCTGATGTTGTCCAGCAACGTGGAGAGCCGACCATTCACGGTCTGGCTGGCCTCCAACATGCCGTTATAGAACTGCCCGCCTTCGCTGGTGGCGGTCTCAACGGCTGCGGCCAGCTCGTTGAAGCCGACCTTGCCGTCCGAGATGCGCTTGTACAGGTCTGACATGCTTTCGCCGGTCGCATCGCAGATCTGATTCAGCGGGTTGAAGCCCGCGTCGATCATCATGTTGACGTTTTCCAGCGTGACCTTCTGGGCCGAGGACATCTTGCCATAGGCCCGAACGAGGGTCTGGAGCTTGTCTGCATTGCCCAGAGAAATATCGCCCAACTGCTTGAGTACAGTGGTGGTATCATCCGCTGCGATGCCGAATTGTAAAAGGGTCTGGGTGCCGTCGGTCAGGTCGGACAGGGTAAACGGCGTGGAAGCCGCCATCCTCCGGATCTCTTCCAGCTTCTCAGCTGCCAGTTGCTCATCGCCCAGCATGACCTTGAAGTTTGTCAGGTAGCTTTCCATCCCGGCATTGTACTCAATGCCGCTCTTGACGACGCTTTGCAGGGACTCAGCCGCTTTTTTGGCGAAGTCTGCGATCAGATTTCCGGCGGCGACCGTCCACTTGTTGACGCTTTGTTCTGCAGGGTCGCTGTTGAGCTTTACTTCGCCGGTGATACTGAAATCTGCCACGATGTCCACCTCTCATTCAGAGCGCGGGCACAAGGGCACAGGCTGTTATAACATGATCTCGATTTCCCGGCGGCAGGCCGGGTTCTTGCATTTGACCCACACGCCGTGGGCTGCGGCGTCCTGCACGGCCCAGACCGGCAGCGCCTTGCCGCAGAAGGGGCAGCGCACCGGAACACGCTGGTCAGTCGTGCCGGAATCGTGCATAGAAGGCGGCGTTGTGGTCGGCAACGGAAACAATGCGCTTTCCTCCCTTCAGCTCTTTCGGCAGCGCAAAGGCCTCCTTCAGGTCCTCGTACCGCTGGCGGGTCTTGCCGTCCATGTCGGAGGTATCCATGCTGCGCCAGGACATGATCCTGGCCATGAGGGTGTCCTCCGGCAGGGCCCGGAACAAGGCCCGGAACCGCCACCAGTGCATCTGCGTGACGGTCAGGTCGATGCCGTAGGCTTGCTGGAACGCAGCCACGATGTAGTCCGCGTCGAAGGCGTAGTCGAAGCTGACCGTGGCCGTGCCGCCGCTGCCCTTGCCGCTGCTGGCGGTCTCAGTGCCGCTTGTGAAGAACCTCAGCATCGCCTGAAAGGAAGCGGGAACTTCGAGCGGCGGCACCGGGTCCCGGTAGAACCGCCGGACGGCTTCCTGCGCCATGCCCTGCGGGTCGGCCGTTGCTCTGCCGCGCAGATATTGGTTGCTCAGCCAGACCATGTGCCGGAAATCCGGGTCGATGGCGCGGCCCTCCCATTCGGTCGGCAGGGGTTCCAACAAAATATCACGCATGTTTCAGCGCGTTCAGCTCGCGCAGCAGTTCGGCCCGGCGGGCGGCTTTGTCGTCCACGCGCTCCACCATCTGCACAGCGGGGCCGAACCCCTCGGAGCGGCTGCGGGGCGTGTGCTTTTTCTGCTGGCGGCGCTGGGCACGGTTCTGCGGAATGGGAGCGGCGGGCAGGGCAAACTTTTTGCGGCCCTCGTTGACGACGCGGGTCATCTCGACGACGACTTCCAGCGCCTTGCCGAGGTCGTTGCCATCCAGGCCCAGGCGGGCAGAGGCACCGTCGCCCAGCACACCATCCAGAAAGTGCATCAGCAAACGGCACTGGCCGCGCAGCCCATCGGCATAGCTGACACGTTCCCGCTGGAGCCGCTGGCGTTCTGCCTCGGCCTCGCGGTCCAGCTGAGCCTTTGCCTGCTCCATCCGCTCGATGTCATTGGCATTCAGCGGGGAAAAATCAAATTCCTGTTCAAAGATCTTCATGGAACTCTCCTATCAAAAAAGCCCCCGCCCGGTGCGGGCGAAGGCGGTATCAGGTCACTCAGGCTTCGGCGTTGGTGGTGTAGTCGAACTCCGCCGGGGTGCCGATGCCCTTCACATCGCACGCGAAGGTGGCGATGGCACCCGCAGCGCCGCCCGCGTCGGACGTGACGATGATGGCAGCCTTGCCGACTTCGCCCTTGCCGGTGCGCAGAGAAAAGTACAGATAGGGCACCACGACGCTCTGGCCGGTACCGTACTTCATCTTGTGGGACAGGATGAAATCCTGAAAGGCATCGCCCACGCAGCGGTCGCCCTTGACGGCGAGGGTGCGCTGGGTGGTGCCCTTGGTGGTGGCAGGGCCGGTGCGGATGTAGGTGTTGTCGGAGGTTTGGGCGTTCAGTGCGCCGGAGTGCTCCCGCACATGGTCGGCGCAGACGATCCAAGAGCTCTTCTTGGTCTGGGTGCTCTCGGTCTGGATGGCGAGAACAAAATCATCGGTGTTCTCGATGCCAGCGTAATCGGCGCTGGGGGTGATGCCGGAATTGGTAATAGCTTCGGTAACGGTCATACAGAAACTCCTTTCGGTTGATAATAGACGAGCCGGAGCTGCATCTGCATCTTGCAGCTTCCGGCGCTGCTGGTAACGATGTAGCCCGACGCGGTCACGGACACGCTGAGGGGCTGCCGGGGGATTTCCAGGCGGGGAAAATTATGCCGGTCGTTCTGGGCCAGCACCCAGTCGGTCAGCTGCTCAAAGAAGCCGCTGTTCGCAATCTGGACGCTCTGGGCCTCGCTGTACTCCCGGCGGCTCAGGAACACATAGCTCTTCGCCATGTTCCGCCCGGAGAAGTAGCTGGTCAGAACGGGGTCGGTGGGGCTGTCTTCGATGGAAAACTCCGCCACAGGCTCCGGGGACAGCCCGGCGATGCGGAAGGCCGCGCCGTTCTCGGTCTGCTCTTCGGCAATGAGCGGGCAGGTCTTGAGCCACTCCCGCATGGCCGTGATGGATGTCTTGGCCATTACGTGCCACCTCCCAGCTCTTTTTTGACGGCGTTCCGGGCGAACTGAATCAGTTCATCCTTGTGGGCGGCAATAGCCCGCTGGCCCCAGTAAGAACCGCGCAGACCGGTATCCCCGCGAAGGTCTGTGCCTTGCGCATGAAGATAATACTGCTTGCGGGCATACGGGGTATTATAGACCAGCTTGCCGCCCTTGAAGTCAGATGCCTGATTGACGCTGTTCTTCAGGGTGCCGGTATCGAAGGACACATAAGGGTCCACAGCTTTGGCCACTTGCTGGGAGAACGCATACTGTGCCCTCTGGAACCCTGCGTCCATATCGGCCTGAAAGCCGGGACGAAAGCGGAGCTTCAGGTCAACGGTCGGGCCGTTCATGTGCTCAGCTCCCTTCTACATGAAAATGCGGCAGCAGCGGTTCCCGGTTGTCGGAGACCGCCGCCACCGTGCAGCAGATGTGCGATTTTTCGAGGGCCGCATACTCGGCCTCGGTCAGGCTGCGGATGGCCCCCACGACGAGCTTGTCGCCCCGCTTGAGGGTCCAGTGCGCGGCCTTTTCGGCAGTGGGGAGCTTGGTCCACTGGGCATAGGGCAGGAAGCCCGCCGCGGGCGGCAGCCGAACATGCACCACCCGCTGGGGGTCGCCGCCGGAGGTGCCCTGCTTCTCCCGCCAGCTGCAGCCGGGCAGCACATGGCAGACCGGCGTGTCCGTCTCGGTCTTGACGTCGTGCACGAGGTTGACGACGGTGACGCTGCACTGCATCAGAAACACCCCCGATACAGCAGGCCGTGCGGGTCGCTGCCCAGGCACTCGGCGAGGATGTTGCGGGCCTCGGCCGCGGTCCGCTCGGCCAGGGCTCCGTCGGCAAAGGTGACGGCATACCCATCGTTGTTGACGCTGGACACGCCCGGTGCGTAGCCGGTGGAGGTCTTTGCGGCCTCCGTCTGGCTCAGCAAGGTAATGATCTGGACCGCCGCCAGCCGGAGGTCTCCCGCGCAGCGCTCGCAGACTATGGCGTGGGCCTCGGCCCGGCCAAAGGTCATCCGGTCAATGAGCTTCGAGGCCCGGACGCACAGCGGGGCGAAGGCGTCCTGTTCCAGGGGGCCGCCTGCGGCCTGGTAATCATCGTAGGTACAGTAAAGCATATAAAACTCCTTGATTCTTGCCCCCCTGGCAGGGGAGGGTTAGCCTGCCTTCTTCTTCACGAGGATGGTCTTGGGCTTGGTGACCTTGTGGGCGTAGACCTTGCGGCCCTGCACGGCAGATGCGCCGATGAAGTCGCCGGAGCCGGACAGGTCCTGCACATGGACGGGCACGGCCCACTCTTCAATGACAGCGAACCAGTTGGGGTGGCCTGCCACATACTCCACGTTCTCGCCGAGGGTGGAATCCTCGAAGACGGTGAAGCCTGCGATGCGGCCCACTGCGCCGGTCTGGACCACGGCGTCGCCCAGGTCGGAGGCCTTGATGAACTCCGGGCTCTTCAGCAGGAGACCGTAGGTGTCCGGAGAGACCAGCAGCCAGCGGCCGGAGGTGGGGACGCCGATGGTGGACATCTGGGTGCGGGCGTCCACGATGTTGGGATAGATGGTCTTCTCAGTCAGGGCGGTGGTGGTGCCGAAGGCAGTGCCCGCAGTGGTCAGCTCCGTGGAGCCGTCGGTGTCCATCTGAAGAGCCAGCGAATAACCGGCGCTGTCCAGACGGTCGGCCACCAGGTTGCCGGGAACGCTCTCGGCGTCGAACCCGTCGATGATCTCGTTGACGGCCTTGTCGTGGTCGATGTTGACGGTGATGTAGGAGGTGTCGCCTGCGGTGCGCTTCGCGCCGGTGGACTTGTTGTAGTCGTTCACGACGACCTCGGTGTCGCGGACGGGGACCTTGACGGAACCCGCCTTGGGGCTGCCTTCGTAGCGGTTGTTGCAGATGACGCCGACCTTCTTGACCAGCGTTGCCCGCAGCTTCAGGTCTACGAGCTGGGAATAACGAACCTGTGCTTCGTGTGCCATAATGTTTCCTTTCTATCAGTCGATCTTGATGCCGGGGTTCATCGCCTGGAACGCGGAGAGGACAGGGTCGGTGTCCCCGGTGGGCGGGGTGCCGTGCTCGGCACCGGTGGAGTAGGTGCCAGCGCCCTTCTGCTGCTGTTCCGTATCGTCGAAGGCCCAGGGGTTGACCTTTGCGGCCTCTTCCAACGCCTTGTCGATGTCGGTGGAGCGATCTTTGGAGCCCTTGAGGGCGTCCAGATCCAGCAGGGCCCGCACGGCCTTGACGCTGCGTCCCTTCTTGCCCAGGATGGCCGTGTCCAGAGCATTGTCGAAGGCGAAGCCCTCGGCCTGTGCCTTCATGTCGCTCTGGAGCTTGGCAAGCTCAGCTTCGTACTCTTCCGGGGTCTTTTTTCCGTCGAACGCAGCGAGCCCTTCCTGCGCAGTCTTGAGCTGGGCGTTCGCATTGGCGAGCTGAGTCTTGAACTGCTCGGCCACAGATTTTTCCCGGTTGATGTCATTGCCGTTCTCGGTCATGATCCAGTTCAGCTGCTCCTCGGTGATGCCGGGGATCTTGTTCTTCACGTCTTCGCGCTTCATAGGGGAAAACTCCTTTCAATTTGTGAGACCACAGTTTATTACGCTGTTCTCTGTCAGTGTCCGGTCTTGGGCGGGATACGCGCCGCCCGCCGCATGGTGCCGTTTGCAGGATTCGAACCCACGGCCCGCTGATTACAAATCAGCCGCTCTTCCATCTGAGCTAAAACGGCATGAAAAAAGCGCCCCTGCCCGGCTGGGCAAAGACGCTTGCGATATTTGGTTGTTACTGTCCCATTTCTTTGTAGACGGGGCATTGGTCACAAATTTTGTGGGCGGCTTCCCAGCCACAGGGAGGAATCTTTTCTGGCGGAAGCATCAAGCTGTCATTGCCAATGTTGGAGATATCCCAGCAGAGGCCGTCCGCGATTTTGTGGTTGAAAATCGGGCAAAACACCAGAGGATCAGGAATAGGAGTCGCGTTAAAAACCATGCTTTTTCATCACCTCCACGATTTGTTTGCCGCCGTCATCCAACCAGCCTACCGTGCCGATAGACCCGTCCTGTTTGATGACGATAAATCCTTTGTCCGAATAATAAGAATGTTGTGTACCATTGCGCTGGCTGATGGCAAGGATAGCATGTTCAGCAATCTCATTGGCCTGAGCTAGGCTGATCTGCCGTTTTGCCATCTGCTCTAACGAATGTCCCTCAAAATTCAATGTGTTGGGCAGTATAGGCGGAACAACTGCTGCTCCGGTCATTCTGATTTTACCAGATTGACGAAGTTCCGTCAAATCATTATTGACGGCATCAAGCCGTTCCTGCTTTTTTGCCGCCCACGTTGCCTTGCTGCTTTGACTCCGCCCAAACCCGGAGACCATCGTACGGGCGCTGTCCACCCGGCCGCCGGTTCTGGCGGTGAAATCGGCCAGCTCGGCCCGCGCGGCGCGGAGCTTCACGGCGCTCTGGGTCGTATCAGCCCCGGCGGCGTCCTCGGCCAGATACCGGCGCTTGTATTTGCGTACGGCGCGCTCTCTGGCCCGCTGCATCTGGTTGATCTCGTACTGGGTGTACTTCTTCCCGTCACACTCGATGTCGCGGGCATTCAGGGCGTCGAGGCTTTCCTGCGTCCATGTGGGCGGTGCACCCAGCTCCGGAAAGACGGCGAAGAAGGTGTGGCGGCAATTCCAGCCACACAGCCCTGCGCCCGTGCCGTAGCCGGTGGCGGATTCGAAGTCTTCGTAATGCTTGCCGAGGTAGTCCACGGCTCCGCCCCGGTGGTAGGTCTTGCCCTGCCACTCGGCATGGCTCGGACGTGCACCACCGTGCGCCGTCGTGGCAAAGAACGTCACGCCCATCTCGTCGGCGCGGGCGACCTGCAGCTTGGCGGCTGTCTGGTTCACGCCGGTGAGTACGGCCCGGCGGGCGGCGACTTCCAGCGTGTCTTGGTGGCCGGTGGGGTAGGTAACATACTTCATGGTGTCGGCCAGGCTGTCCACCGCGCTCTTGATGGCTGATTTGTAGTCAAACGCGCCGGTGCTTACCTTGAGGTGAGCCCGGTCGAGGGCGGCTTCGAACTGACCGGAGACGGTGTTGGCCGTGGTGGCGGTGAGGTTCGAAAAGGTGCCCGCCGTCTGCTGGTAGCCCGCATTCAGCAGGGCTTGCAGGGTCTCATTCTCGGCAAAGGGTGTTGGCTCCAGGTCGTAGTGATAATAGATCCGGTCTTCTGCTTCCAGTGCCCGCGTGGCCGCTTCCTGCATGAGCTGCCGGATGGCGGCTTCGCTCTTGCCGGTGTAGCGGGCCAGCTTCTTGATGACATCCTGCCGGACGGCCTCGGTCTGCTGGTAGCGCCACAGCTGCCAGTTGGCGGTCGGGGTCAGCGTCTCCATCTTGGAAATGCGTCGGGCCACATCCCGCAGAATGTCGTCCTCAACTTGCTGAAATAAAAGGACCAGCCGGTCCGGCGCGTGGTCGAGATAGTCCGGGGCCAGCATCAGGCACCTCCGCCGAAGCTAAGTTCCGGCTGCTGGTTCTCGGTGCGGGCCTCTTCGGCCAGCTTCCGGGCTTCCTCTTCGCTGACGCCGTACCGGGCCGCGAGGTACTTGTAGCGCGGCAGCAGGCCGCTGAGGGCGTCGTCCCGCATCTGGCCCATCCGGGTCTCGGCGTCGGTGATGTAGGAATCATCCCAGTTCACGGAAATGGCGGTTTCCGGGTCCACCTCTGCGCCCAGCAGGTTCTTTGCCGCCCAGAGGATGCCCCGCACGATGCCGATCAGAGCCGTTTCGATGGAGATCTGGTTCTTGTTGGCGTTCTGCACAAGGTCCTGTCGGCTGCCGGTGTACTCGGTGGCTGTGGTGATGTTGCCGGTCTCGAACTTGTACCGGTGGAAGCCCAGCCCGCACTTGAAGCTGAACAGGTCGAGCATGTCCTGCACGGCCCGGTGGTTGGCTTCCACCCGCAGGTCGGGGTTGTACTCATGATACTCGTTCTGCTGGTCCAGACTGCCCTCTTTCTCCGGCAGCATAACGAACTGGCTCACCACATCATCGTCCGGCGGGATGTGGTGTTCGACGCCGTCCTTGTCTACGACCTTCCGGCAGAGGTCTGTGGAGTAGAAGATCTTCTTGTGGCCAAGCCGGAGGTCTTCGCGGTAGTTGTCGAAGGCAAGGTCGATGCCCTGCGCCTCATCCAGTGCCTCAGCAAAGACGCTCATGCCCAGGCCGGTGCCGCCGTCAATGTTCTTGACCGCAGCGGGCGAAAACAGCGCGAACCACGGCGGGGACCCCTGCACGGTGATGCTCTCCACGGTGCCCTTCGGTGCGGGCAGCGGGGAGAACTCCGGGATGCCGCTGACAGTATCCGTGACAGCGAACCACTCGTTCCGGATGGTGCGGCTCGTCGTGTCGCCGGTGTGGGTCTGCAAGTAGACAGCGGGCTTTCCGCCCCGCATACACTCCGAGACGAAGGCCGCTTCGGTCACGATGCCGCGCTCCACCTTCAGGGGCAGGATGCAGGACGCCGGGTCATAGTCCAGCTCAATGCGGGCATCCGGTTGTGCGATCAGTGCGCCGCCCTCGCCCTTGACGCCGGTGACACTGAGCACGAAGGCCCCGGTGCCGGACCAGTAGGCCTGCTCCACCAGCTTGTTGGCGTTGTCCCAGAAGTGCAGCTCCCGGAGCAGTCCGCCCACCTGCTGCTCATCCGAGCCCAGGAGATAGGCGGCGGTCTTCTCGTCCGCGATCTGGAAGGTGGTGCGGTCGTTCAGAAGGAGGTTGGCCCAGTCCTCGCAGACCCGCTTCGGCATCCGCAGGGAGGCAATCTTCCGTTTCTTTGTTCCGTCGGCGTATTCGGCAGACCGGGTGTGGACACCGGGCACCGAACCCTTCCACCACTGCCGCCAGGTCTCGATGTATCCGGAATAGTCTGCATCCAGATGATAGTCGCGGGTCTTGTTCAGGTAGCCCAAAAAGGCGGAAATGTTCATGTGTTGGTCAACCTCTTGAAATCGCGTTCGATGGTGTATTCGTAGGCGTCCAGCGTGTCGATGTCGGTGCTGCCGTCATCCAGGCGCTCGTCGATGCCGGGGTGCTTGCCGCTGTACAGGGCCGTTGCAAGGGAGTCCCGGAGGGTGGCCGCTTCGGGCATCAGCCAGAACCGCCCGCCGCCCATCAGGATGCAGGTCAGGCGGATGCGGTCGTTGATGCGGATCTTGGCGCTGTTCTCCACTCGGTCGGCCAGCCAGCTCAGTTTGCAGTGGCGCAGCCGGTTGCGGATGTGGTTGATGAGCGTCTGTTCGGCGGAGTCACAGAAGATGTACTGGATCTCGCCGTAGCGGGAAAAGATGGCGATGCAAAATTCGATGAGCCGGTCGGCCAGATAGTCGGCATCTTGCGCCACCGGGTCGATGCGCTGGGAGGCCAGCCCCACCACGCCGGAATACCCCGGCAGGATGGCCGTGGCCACAAAGGCATGTTTGGAGCCGTTGCCGCCAAAGTCCACCCCGACGCGGATGCGCCAGGGGGTGAGCTGCTTCTCGGCGGGCCAGAAGAACCGCCCATCCCCGGCGGCGAGGCTGTCGGCCAGCAGGCGGTAAACCACGCCGTTGGCTGCCATCCACTGGCCGAGGATGAAGCGGTTGTAATAGACGGTGCCCATATACTCCCGCTTCAGGTCGGCCACGAACTTCGGCGGCAGCGTCGGGTTGTCGTCGATGGTGTAGGCCTGACAGTAGATGTCAGCATCCGAGTCCAGAAACTTTTTGAACCAATGCTGCGGGTTCTCCGGGTTGCAGGTGCCGTCAAAATGGCTGTGCGGGCAGGAAAGGCGGCTTTTGAGCATCTGGAAGACGCCCTCGTCCCAGGTCGTGATCTCGTCGCCGTAGACGTACTCAAAGGCGGCACCCTGGATGCGGGCGATGTGCTTTTTGTTGTCGGCACCGAGGACATAGACCTTCTGGCCAAACAGCTGGACCACATTGCCAGCCGCCGAGGTGCGGATGACTCCCACGAGGTCCGGCCCCCAGAGCTCCCGCATCAGGGAAAGCACATTGCGCTCCAGAGTGCCCAGCGTGTTGCCCATGAGCACGAGCAGCCCTTCGCCCTTGGCGGCGAGGATGCGCTGCGGGATGGTCACGGCACAGTCGAGGTAGGTCTTGCCGGAGCGGGTGGCCCCGGTCTTGACGTTCCAACGGTGGGAGCAGTTGCGGAGGTATTCTTTCTGAAACTCAGTCAATGGCACTGTCTACACCTCCCAGCAGCTCACGGGCCGCTTCCAGCGCGTCTGCGGCGGGATCGTCGGGCGGGGCATCCTCGCCCAGCATCTTCAGCAGTACCGAGGCCGCCTGCGGATTTCCGCGCTTGGCCTGTTCTGTGATGCCGACGATAACGGACATCTGGTTGTCCACGTCTTCCGGGTCGATGGTATCTCGCAGCATGGCATTCACCCGGCGGCGGTCGGTCTCCGGCAGGCTGAGATAGTAATCGGCAGCCTCCCGCATCGAACGCTTCCGGCGGCGGGCTGCACCGGAGGCGATGCCGCCCTTCTGAGCAATCTCTCGTTGTTCGGTCGTTGTTCGGTCAGCAAGCGAGACCAGATTCTTCTCATTCGGCACGTCACCACCTCTCTCGTCGTCAGGGTACAAAAAAGCCGCCCTGAGCGGATGCTCAGAACGGCAGTCGTAATCAGGAAAAGCCCGGCCGGTGCAAAAAGCTGTTAAACGGCAAAAGGAGAAATTCGTATCATGAGGAGGAAAACACACCTCCGGCCGGGCCGCCAGCATGAAGGGAGTAAGGATGCCTTTCCTGCTTGGCTTCGCAGCATAGAGTATAGCACACTTAAACCAGTGCTTTTTAGTGCGTCATGCGACTGTATCCAGAAGCTGTACAGCTCTTTTGTGCCGTCGGAGTACCCAACTGACATCGAGAGAGAGACGGTCGGCAATCAGTTCCCACTTGTGCCCACAGATATACCTCCGGTAAAGAATCGTGAAGTCCAGTTCATCGTCGAGCTGCTGGAGCGCAAAGATAATCTCGTTGCGGATGCGGGCACTCTCCTCACACTGGGCTTTGTAAGCTGCCCGTGCCTCATCTAGTTTTTCCACAGCGCGGGGAAGTGCATGTCCATCGCCACCGCCGCCCGGTAGAGCGGAAAGGCTTTGGGTCATGTGGAAGGCTTCCGCTTCCAATGTGGCAACTTCGTCCATCCGGAGCATTTCCAGCCGCTTTGCCTTCCGGTACCTCCCCAGCCACTCCTTCTTTTCTTCGTAGGTCAACCGGCTTCGCCTCCTTCCAGCACCCTCAGCAGCCCTTCCACATCATACCGCCAATGAACACGCAACAAGTGTTGTTCCACTTCGATGCCGTTCAGGGCGGCCCATTGCCACGGGATGCTTTTGCGGGTCTGGGTCTGCATGTACTCCAGCACAGCGCCGGCCGGAACGGCAAAGGTGCGGTTGACCTTGCCCCGGTAATTGATGACCACATGGGCGGTCTGGCCGCGAAACTCAGCGGCATGGGCCATATCGGTGATGTGCTTGAGCTTGTGGTATTTCTGCCGATCTCGGTCGAATCGGCCCAGGATCTTTTCCAGCGGGATGCTGGGCGTTTCGATCGTCTTGAGTTCGAAGTAGTGGTGCATGGGATAGCGGTAAACATCAAAATCGCAGATGTTGTCGATGGAAAAACTCAGGTTCTCGTTTCCGCCGTAATAGGCGGCCGCGCTGTCCTTGAGGCGGTAGCACCATGCGTCCTTCGGCATGGAGTTTTTCCAGTCGGCTTCAAATTGCTTTCCAGTGTTCAATTGGTTCTCCTTTCTGCGGAGGTTCTCCAGTGCCCGGCCGGCTGTCGGGTCGGGGTAGTGCTCACAGTTTCGGTACATCCGGGCCCTCCTTTTTCTTGGTGAGCGGACGGCGGCGGCCCGCGTTTTTCAGGAAGTCGTTCCCGCTGGGGGTCTCGCGGTCTACCCGCTTATTGCGCCCGGCCCCGGTGGGGTTCGTCATGCGGTACTCTTCGGCAGACTTGCAGCCCTGGGTCTCGGCCTCGATCATTGCCTTCCGCACGTAGGCCCAGCTGTGTGCCCCGGCATCAATGCACTTGCGCAGGATCACCCGCGCCAGCTCCTCGCCCAGCCGGTCAGCGTATTCCGTCAGCTCCCGCTTCCCGGAGGCACTCAGCTTGCCGATATCCTGTTCAAACTCTGATACCAGGGGTGAGGTCGTCGGTCTGTCCGGCGGAGGCGGCGCAGCCGCAGACGACTCTCTAATGGTTTTCATGGTTTTAATGGTTAAGTTGTTGTTACCAGCCTGTTGCTTGCCTGTTATCCGCCTGTTACCTTCTTCAATCAAATCGTAACAATTCAACGTGATAAGGCTGTATTTTGGCCCTGTTTTGACTGTTATGTAATTTGTCTGTTCGAGGTGTTTCAATGCTGTTCTGACCTGCATGACGCTCAAATTGAGCTGTTTTGCAAGCTGAGACTGGCTTGTGACCAGCTGTCCGGGCTTGATCGTGATGCCCTGCCATTGCTTTTCCTGCCAGTTTGCGGTGAGCAGCAGGTGGAAAAACAGGCGGGCGGTGTTTGGCTCTGAATACCATTCCCAGTCAGTCAGACCGCGGGGAAAAGCAACGAAGCCACGGGATGGGTCAATGCCCACGGTCTGAACTCCTTTCTGGCGTAGTTAAAACGGCAGGTCGTCGGCATCGTCGTCGATGAGTGCGTCCGCTTCAGGCGTTCCCATAGCAGGCGGGGCGGCGCTGTGGGGAGCATAGTCGGAAAGCTGTTCGCCGGGGTACATCTGGGCGCCGGTGAGAGCGGTCTGTACCGCTTCCGGTTCAGCGGGGGTATCAAAAGGCGTCGGTTCATCGGTCGGGACCAGAGCGGGAGGCTCTGCGGGCGGAATCATGTCGGCGATCATCTGCATCCAACGGAAGATCACCGCTCCGCCCGGCTGGATGTCGTCAGCGTCTACGCTGTAATAGGTCTTGCCGTTGTAGTCGCGCTCGTCCAGCTTCCGGGCGTACACGGTGACGGGATCGCCCTTCTGAAGCATTTCGTCCCACTGATCCAGCCCGTGCCAGACGTTGACCTGCACATAGGTGCATTCCCAGCTCCCGGCATCGTTCTTGACGCTGTGGGCCTTGACATCAAACTTCATGACGCGCTTCTGGCCCACGTCTTTGAAGACCGGGTCTTTGGCGATGGCCCCATGCAGCAGGACGCCGGTCTTGTGCTTGAGGATCACTGCCCATCACCTCCGAAGGGGTCGTCGTCAGGCTCCTCGGACTCCACGGTCAGTGCATCCGGCTGCTCCGCTGCCGCCTTGATGCGGGTCCAGCTGGGAGAAACCTTCGCGCCGGTCTCGTAGGAGGCCGTCTCGTCCTCGACTTCCCGCGCAGTGCTTTCGGCATCGACCATCACTTCGCTCTCATCGTAGAGGGCACCGAAGGTGGACGGAAAGGCTTCCCGCAGGGCGTGGACAAGGGCGACCTTGCGGATCATGGTGGCTTTCTTGGCCTTCCAGAGCGATTTGCCGGTGTCGTATTCGGTCAGCCGGACCTCTTCGTAGCTGGGCCGGGTGCGGTCCTTGCGGTAGACCTTGGCCCAGCCGCCGACCAGGTCTTCGCCGTCATAGACGATGGAACCTTCCCGCTTTTCCAACGCGCCGGACGCCTTATCGAAGACGATGATGCCGGCCTCGAAACCATCAAAGGCGGGATGCCGCTCGGCCATCTGCATATAGCAGTTCTTGCCCAGGACGATGGTGCTGGGGGTATCCTCGCTGTTATTGTCGTAGTGGATGAGGTAGGCTTCCTTGGTGAAGGGGTTCAGCCGGTATTGCTTGCAGGTTTCGAGAAAGATCTTGCACTCGGCGTCCGTGGCCTTGGCGCAGATGAAATTCCGGACGTCGTCAAACGTGACCGCCATGTGCTGGCCATCGGCAGCGGTGATCTCCACCGGCTTGGACGGCGTGGCGGCCTGCAGGGCGGCACCGGTCTGGCCGGTGCGCTGAAGCGAGGCCATGCGGTTTGCGGTAGAAGTGGGTGCGGAAGTGGTGGGCGCTGCGGCTCCATTGCGAGTAAATGCCATAAGTAGTACCTCCAAAATTATTTGATCGAACCATAACGGAAGCCGCGTTCTGCGGCGCCCTGTTTGAACCAACGGATGTCGTCTTCGGTGAAGTCAACATAGAAGCTGTACCGTTTCCGGGCGGGTGCGGCAGGCTCGGCGAACTGCTGAAGGACCTCACAGTCCAACCGCCCGGACGCTGTGATGAAGGCGCTGGCCTGGGTGTTCTGCTGGGCTTTTGCCTTCATTTCCCGCTCCTCTTCGGTAGGCGGTGCGATGACAGGCGCGGCGGCGCGGGCACGTTCGGCGGCGATGCGGGCAGCTTCCGCTTCCCGCTGGGCTGACCGGGAGTCCTCCCGGCGGTTGTGTTCCCGGACCGCAGCATTGACGCTGAAGTCCTTCAGATATTCGGTCGTACAGGGTTCCAGGTCGATGCCGCAGGTCTCCCGCAGAAAGGCAAGGTCGCTTCGGATGTTCTCCACAGCCTGCCGGAGCTCCTTTTCGGCCTGTGCAAGATCGTATGTTTTGTTGAGCCAGTGTGCATCCAGCAGACGTTCGAAGGGAATGAGCGGCTTCAGCTCGTCGATGCAGTCCTGATAGACGAGCCGAAGAGATGCGGCCTTTTCGTCCTTTTCGGCCTGCTCGACGGCCTTGACCTGCTTGTCGATGGCATTGGCAGCTTTGTCGCACTGCGCCTGCATCTCCCGGATGCTGGTCTTGAACGATTCGAGCGGGTCGGTATAGAGCTTGTTTGCCGCAGTGAGCGCCGAACCAAGCTGGGTCTTCCACTTCCGGATCAGGGCGCGGTCGGCTTTGGCGCTCTTGATGGAGTCGGGCGTATAGACCCGGCCGGTATAGGCCGCCAGCATTTCGTCGAGGTTCTTCTGGACCTCGTCCTTGTTCCAGCTCATCGCCGGGATGACCGGGCGTTCCACCCGGACGGTCAATTCATTCGTCATCGGTCAGTTCCTCCTCTTCTGGTTCCCGGTCGGGGGAAAAGTAGTAGTCATCGGGCGGCTCTACGGGCGGGCCGCAGCGGTCAAGATCCAGACTGTACATCTCATTCATCCCTGTCACCTCCGTCATGATCCGACGGCTGGCGGCAGAGCAGGGATGCCTCCTCCATGATGCTGTTCAGGGTGCCGCAGATGGTCTGAAACGTGCTTTCCAGATCCTCGCCTGCCAGCCGGGAATAGCTGGCCTTGCTGTTGTCCCACGCTGCCTGCATCAGGCTGGCGCAGTAGTTGGCCTGCTCAAAATCTGCCTGGGCATCGTCGTTGATACGGGAGCGGAGTGCCGCAACCTGTTTCTTCAGGTTGGCATTGTCCTTGGCCAGCTCGGCGTTCCGGGCATCGGCAAGGCCACAGGCTTTTTCTGCGGCCCGGCGGTCGATCTCCTCTTCGTCGATGACCGCCGTGATGGGTTGTTTTTTCAAAGCGTCTTCGGCATTTTTTGCTCTCTCTTCGGCCCTGTCGCGCTCGGCTTCGGCCTTCTGGCGCTGGAGGTTGGCCGCAATGCGGCTCTCGTACATTTCGTTATAGCTCCGCACTGCCTTCTCTTTTTCGGCATTCAGCCGGGCGTTGACTTCGTTCAGGCCCTGAACATCCGCAAGGGCGGCATCCCGCTGGGCTTCGACATCTTGGATGTGGCTTTCCGCCCAAGCAGCCCGATTCTGGGCACCTAGCAGCTTGTCCCGCTCAGCCTCGGCGGTGTCGGCCCGCTCTTTCTCGGCTTTGATCTGGGCCAGCAGGTCCTGATACTCCTTGTTCGTGGAGACCTCACCGTTCTTGACCTTCTCCACCAGCTCTGCCGGGGCGCTGGGCTTTGCCACGGCGTACAGCAGGGTGGGCGGCAGGGCTTCCAGAATGGCCCGCTGGCGGGGGCTGCTGCCGTCCATCAGGGCAGAGACCTGCAGCAGGTTGTAGGCGGTTGACTTGGTGATGCCGATAGAGCAGCACCATGCCCGGAACGTATCCTCTTTTTTCGCGAACTGGCCGTTGTCCAATTGTTGGACAACGGTGTCACACAGTGCATCATGGGCGGCAGCAATGGCATTACCCATGTGCACGAGGCCGCGCTCGGCCAGCTTTTTGCCGTGACGGTACTCGTCCTCAGCAAAGTGCAGGTCCTCCACGGTCTGCTTGTCCAGGCCGCTGTAATCAAACTCCGGAGTTTTGTTCTCCGGGATAAACGTCAGAGGCTTGTCCGGCGGGTTCATCCCAGAAGGTATTCCGATAGAGACATCCGGTGTGCAATTCATAGGCGGCGCAGAAGTAAGCACAGAAGAAACATTTGCACTCGCCTCGGACGGGGCCGATTCGCTGCTCTGCGGGGATGTTTCGGGGATTGAAACGGGGCATTCCGATTCCTCCTTCACCGGCTCGATCGGAACCGTCTTGCAGGGAATAGCGTTCTTGAGGGCATCCACCATAACGGAATCCAGCTCGTATTCATCGAGCGGCGAGAACCTGGTCAGGTCGGACATGAAGTCCTCCGGCGTGAGCGCAGCCCTTGCGGAGTGCTCCCGCTCGTACTTCTGACTCATCAGGTGGCTCTCCGTCCAAACGTTCCGGGTGTCGTCCCAGAACCAGAAGCGCTTTTTGTAGTAGGCGTAGAGGCGGCCGCTCGACAGCCGCCGACTGATCGTAAAATCCACTTGTAAATTCCTCCAAAGTATGTTATTCTTCGGGGTGATGGGGATTGTCAAAACCATCACCTCTTGGCTCGTCCGTGGTGTCAACACGGGCGGGCCTTTTTCAGTTGATGTCATCGGCATCTTCAATCGCAGTCTGAAGCTCAATGGTGAACAGGTCAAAATCCTCGGCCATCGTCGTCCTCCACCACATCTGCCAGCACAATGCTTCTGAGATACGGAAGCAGTTCCGGCTCAAGGCTTTGAATGCCTCTTTTCGCGTGGAAGTAGTACAGCTTATTGCTGACGCTTCTTGCGCCGTTCTCGCGCTGGGCTTTGACCATGTGGTTGACCTGGTTACGAGACGGTCCCATGCCCATCAAGAGCTTCTTCAGCCGTTTCGTTTTTATGCGTCTTTCCTTTCTTCTTGCCGGTAGGCGGAGCAGTCCACCTTGCCGTAGCTCTGGCGCTTGTACTGCTGGTTGTCCTGGTACATGCCGTACAACGACATCGCAAGTCCGGCGGCCACTGCGGCGCAGAGCCACGGTGCGGCCCGTGTGGCTTCGGTGGCGTCCCAGCCGCCCCAGACGCTCAGCGCCCAGGCCGTGCCATGCACGACCCGGCGGATGATCTCGCCCGCGCCGATGAGGGCCAGGGCACCGATGGTGAAGCGCTTGAGTTTCATGCAGATTCCTCCTTGTTCATGTCAGGGAAAAAGTACTTGCCGATCTCGTCCCGCTGGATGCCGACGACCTCGCACACGGCTTTGATCTCGCTGGTCAGCCAGGGGGCTATGCCGCGCATCCGGCGGCTCATGGTCGGGTTGGCGATCCCGGCGGCCCTGGCGACCTCTTCGTCAAACATTCCGCACTCGCGGAACCGGGCCCGAAGCTTCCAGAACGGGATCTGCTGGAAGGTTCCCTGTACGATCTTCATCATGGTTTTTCAACCTCCTTATCAGCGGCATTCCCGGAAAAGACACCGGCCAGTGCTTCGCTCATGATCTCATTGAAGGCGGGCAGGCCAAAGGCTACGATACGCAGTTGGTCGATGCGGCTGTCCAACTGATTCTGTGCCCGCTGGACCAGGCTTTCTGCCTGGCGCAGGCTGTCGCAGTCCCGGCTGTAATCTGCCTTGGCCTGCACGAAGCGGCTTTTGCTCTTATCGCGGATCTTGATGAACTGGTCCCGCATGTCAATGATTTCGGCCAACTGGTCCTTAGCCTGACTTACGGATTGGATCGCCATGGTCAGGCGGTCGTTTGTGGCTTCTAGTTGCTCGATATGTTGCTGGGCCTTCACGGTTTCATACACGCCGTTCTTGCGCAGGGCCGGGAGCACCTCACCGGTCACCCAGCGCTTGAAGGCTTTGGCCTTGGGCATCTTGCTGCTCAGAATCAAGCTGTAAAGGCCGGACTCGTTGATGATGAGCATCTCCTGCTCACCTGAGGGGGTGACTGTTTTGGTCATCCCTTTGTCTTCGTCCTCGACATGGTCGCGGATGGCTCTCTGAGGGTTCTTATACCCCAGCGCCACGGCAACGTCCTTGCCGACCAGCCACGGCTGGCCGTCGATCTCGACGGTGCGCACCTGCCCGAACTCCGGGTTGGAGAAGATTTGTAAGTCGTTCATGTGGTTTTGACCTCCTTATTTTCGATTGATTTCAAGATAACGTTCGATTTTTTCGCAAATAGAGCAAATCGCCGCATAAAATTTGACTTTCTGCTCGGTGATGAGTATCTTAATAACTAGGATGACTTTGTCCATGGAACCTCCAAAAGAAAGGAATGAAATCATGAGTGACGAAAAAAGTGGCGGAAACACCTTCAATATCAATGCAGTGCCGAGTTGCGTTGATGAACCGGTAAAGGCTCTTCTGAAACCAAGCGCAAATGAGCTAGGTGGCTTTTTCGGTGATTTGCTGAGTCTTGTGACGGGCAGAGTGCATTTCTCTGCAGAAAAACAGCGGATTCAGCAAGAGCACGATTTGCAGGTGTTCAAAGATTCGCTGACCAAAAAGCTTGAAGACAAGCCGAAAGAATGCTTGGTTGAGCCTCGTTTGCAAGTGGTGGGTCCAGCAATTGAAAACGCTAAATTTTGCATGGAAGAGCCGCAAATAAGTGAAATGTTCCAGAACCTATTGGTAAATGCTGCGGACGAACGGTATCAGAGTAGGGTGCATCCATCGTTTCCGGCAATGATCGCACAAATGTCTCCACTAGATGCAGAAAATCTTGAGCTGTTTCGACAGGCGGAACAGTATCCAATAGTTGAATTTAGATACATTCTATATGATGACACGTTTAGAACGACACAATCGAATGTGTTTGCTGCGAATCATAAAATGATGACGCATTCGGATAGTCTTCTTCAGTCTGCATCTTTGAGTTCTTTGGCACGTCAAGGGCTGGTTGATATCTCGTACACTACATATATTCCGGAAGATGAGCTTTATAATGTTTTTGATGATTTTGAGATTTTTAATGCGATGAAAAAACAGATTGAACCAGAGCCTAAAGGGGGATACCATCATCCGGAGGATGATAAAAAAGTTGTACGAGCTTCTGCAGAAAAAGGAAGAGTAAAACTTACGCCTTTGGGAAAAACTTTTTTGCAAGTCTGTTTCGATTGTTAAGCAGTAGCCTCCTCCTGCTTCCCGACGTCATCCGGATTGATAGGTGGCTCGCTTTTTGCCAGCAGCTTTCCGTCCATGCTCCAATACTGATGGAGCTCGTATACCGGATGTATGTCCGTGCCATCGCCCGCCAGAGAGACGGTCTCAATGACTTGGATCACTCTGGCGGATTTTGTTTTTTGAAAATTAGGCTTTTTCACGTTGTTCACCTCCCTTCAAAAAGCGATAATCTACTTTAAGTAGATAACTTGGCGAAAAAAATTTGGTCGATAGGAATGCCAACGACCTCACTGATTCTTTTCGCGGTAGCAATTGTGGCGTCCTCTGGCGACTGCTCGATTTTTCGATATGTATCACGCGAAATTCCGAGCTTTTCTGCCATCTCACGCTGTGTAAACCCCGCATATTGGCGGGCCTGTTTGACAGTGAATCCCAAATTTCAAACCTCCTTTCGATTTGGCTTGAGAATACTATACTCCACTTTTAGTAGAATGTCAAGAACTTAAAGTAGAAAACTTTAAGATTTCTGTTGACAATCCTCTACTTTTGGTGTAATCTCTACATATAAGGAGTGATTCAATTGAGTATCGCTGAAAATATTAAAAGAATCCGACTGGAACACGGGTTGTCACAGGCTGAACTTGGCAAGATAGCAGGGGTCAGTGACAAAGCGGTGTCCACTTGGGAACTTGGAATTAAGGTGCCCCGTATGGGTGCAGTAGAAAAGATGGCAAATTATTTCGGCATTGCGAAGAGTGTGATTGTCGATGATGTCCAGCCTACTCCTACCAAGCAACCCACCATCCCGCCGGGCTTTGAGCCGATGCCCGCCATGGATGTGGTGCCGCTGGTGGGACGGATCGCCTGCGGTACTCCCATCATGGCAGAAGAGAACATCGAGCAAATGGTGTGCGTACCTTCCCGCTGGCACTCCACTTTTACGCTGACCTGCAAGGGCGACAGCATGGAACCCCGCATCCATGACGGCGATCTGGTGGCGATCCGCAGCCAGCCAGAGGTAGAAAACGGAGAGATCGCCGCTGTGCGGATCGGGGAAGAGGCTACCTTGAAGCATGTCTATCTGCACGAGAACTTCATTGAACTACGGCCGGAGAATCCAGCTTTCGGCAGCATCATCCTCAACCGGGAGGACATGAATACCGTCGTTATTGAAGGTAAGGCTGTCGGTCTTTGCCGGGATATCTGAAAAAGAAGTGAGGCAGGAAGATCGTGGGAAAATTGCAAGGGTATGATCGTAAGAATTATATGCGCCACCGAACAACAAAACAGCAGCGTATGGTAAACAAGGGCATTGATATGGTGTTCAAAGGTGCGAGTGCGGTTGGAAAAGCCTCTTCAAAAACGCCTTCGTCCTCTCAAGAAGCACAAGCCCAACTTCCGACAGTAGTTGTTTGTTCAAGTGTGCTTGTTGGCCTTTTTGCGTTTCTGATATGCTATTCTAAAGTCGGAATAATCATTGCACTAGTTTTTGGCTTTATTGCGTTTTTTGTTGGACTTTTCGTTTTGGCGGGCGTTTACGGAGGCGTAACAGGTGCCCGTGAAAGAAAAGCGGAGATGAAATCCGAGGAACATGAAGCAGAACCGCATCTAATAAAGGCAGAATACAATCCGAATCCTGAGTGGATGGGTCAAATGGGACTAGTAGACTCCCGTACAAATGCGCAGATACTTGCTCCGCAATTTATGAAACAAGTGTTAGAGAGTGCAAAGATTTTGCAGACGACGACAGAGCCGGGCACGTTCTTCACAAGATACGATTTTTGCGTTGGTAGGCTGATGGAGCTGGAAGAGTGCAAGAAATATGGTGTTTCGGTAAGCACCACGCAGGATCTGAAAAAATACCGGAGCATGGACTTCCGCGAGGAAGCGGTGGAAGAAATCATTTGCCGTACGCAAGGAAAGTATCGAGATAAAATCGAAAGTCTAAAAACTCAGAAAGCAAAACAAAATTGGGCAACAAAATATCATCGGGCATTTGAACCATATCTGTCATATATGAGCGATAATGCTAAAACGAAGCTCGGCGAGTGCAGCGCAGAATTATACGCGCTGACGGAAATATAAACAAACATAGGAGGTCTTTTGTATGAGGAAGAAACTTGTAGCGCTGCTTTTTGCAGTTGCAGCAATGCTGGCGTTTACCTGCACTGCATGGGCTGCAAAGCCATCCATTGAGCTGACGGATGTTTATTTCACGGTCAATTCGGCAGATGGGGTTACCCCGACGATTTGCTTCCGAAATAATTCGGGCAAAACCATCAAGTATGTTACGTTCACGATGGTTCCGTTTAACGCGGTGGGCGACCGTACATCTTGCACGATCCGCGGATATTCTTCGGTGCAGGCGCGTCTGGTTGGGCCGATCGAACCAACGACATTTGACAGGACCGTTGCAACTACGGTAGCGACGCCGTCGTCTATGGGAGACCGTGGCCCGTTTCAAGTTCAGCAACAGCTTGCAACGGATTATTATATCGGAGCAGAAGAGCGGAATGGACATCGGATTTTCCTGGATAAGGATGGGAATGCGTACTATTGGGATTCCTATATCAATGTGCCTTCGGGGATGACTCCGGCTGTTTTCCTGACCGATGATGAACTTCAAAATGCAGTATACTGCGATGCGGTTGAATGGGATAACCTTTGGTATAACGGGACGATTGATGAACTGGCTGTTACGCAGGCCGATGTGATCTATATGGACGGTAGCAAAGAAACCGTCAACCAAAAGGCGTTGTATTCCGGGCATTTCAGAATTGACGCGACCAATCAGCCATATGATGTTCTGGTGAACAAGTATTCGTCTGTATACGACTACAATTTCTACAAAGAAAACAATGCGGACTTGGCTGCTTCCTTGGGAGACAACCAGTGGAAGTACCTTGAGCACTTCATTAACAGCGGCATGAAGGAAGGCCGTCAAGGTAACGCAGAGTTCAATCTTGCGGCATACAAGGCAAACAATCCCGACCTGGTTGCCCTGTTTGGCGATGACAATGCAAAGTACTATGAGCATTACATTGCAGGCGGCAAAGCCGAGGGACGCAAAGCAGTCTGATAAATAAAAAACTCCCCCGGTGCTACCAACACCGAGGGAGTTAAGATAAGCGGCTCGCCCTTGTGGGGTCATCGCACACTCGACACTGCGATTATACCTCTTTTGGGCGGGCTTGTCAAAGTGTACCTGTTTTTCGGAGGTGTAATATGGGCAGAAGGACAAATACAGCGGTCTGGCTCGAAAAGCAGCAGCGCTGGCAGATCAAAGTGCAGAAGAACGGGGAACGCAAAACGTTTACAAGTGCCAAGCCTGGCCGCACCGGCCAGCGGGAGGCGAACCGGAAGGCGGATGCCTGGCTGGATGAGGGCGTCGTCAACACCCGTGTGCTCGTGGATACGGCCTATGTGCAGTGGATGGAGAACCTGAAGCTGACCACGGACCAGTCGAATTGGGGCCCGGTGGAGAGCCGCTGGAGGAATCATGTGCAGCCGGTGATCGGCCGGAAGCGCATCGAAGACCTGTCAGAGCAGCATTTGCAGACCGTGGTGAACAAGGCCTATGCTACCGGGTTGAGCAAGAAGTCGTTGATGAACATCTGCGCAGACCTTCGGGCGTTCTGCAAGTGGATGCGGTTGAGCAAGATGTCCACCTTGCGTCCGGAAGCGCTACACGTTCCGAAAGGTGCGCGGTCCAAAGAAAAGGAAATCCTTCAGCCGGATGCCATGCGGGTTCTGTTCTCGGTGAGCACGACGCTCTACAAAGGCGTCTGGGTGACAGACCCGTATATCAATGCCTACCGGTTTTCGGCAGTGACGGGGCTGCGCCCTGGCGAGCTGATTGGCCTGCGGTGGCAGGATGTCCGGGGGAGTACGATCTGTATCCGAAGGGCAATCAATGTTCACGGCAAAACCACGCAGGGCAAGAATCAGAACGCGGTGCGGGCCTTTGCGCTGACGCAGATTGCAGCGGATGTGCTGGCGGCTCAACGCGAACTGCAACTTCCGGGGGAGAGTGTGTTTGGCATCAACTCAGAGAGCACCTACCGGCATTGCTGGGAGCGCTACTGCAAGGCGAATGAGATCAAGTATGTGCCGCCCTACAATCTCCGGCACACCTTTGTCTCGCTGGCAAAGACCCTGCCGGAGGGCGCTGTGAAGTCTCTGGTCGGTCACTCCAAGCAGATGGATACCTTCGGGGTGTATGCGCACCTGATCCAGGGCGAAGACGTGCAGACTGCGGCAATGCTGGATGGCGTTTTGGATAAGGTCCTGGGCGAGGGTCAGTAACCCACTTTAGTAACCCACTTTTAGTTTTAACGACCGATTATGGGATATCATAGAAGATATGCGAAGCAACAAAAAGAACGATGAATCGTAAATGTCGATGAATAAAAATAACGAGCTTCTGATATTTTATAGATTCGACTCCCATCGCCTCCACCAAACAAGAAAAATCCGAACCTGTTTCCACTTGGAGAAAGGTTCGGATTTTTCGTTTTCAGATGTCAGAGGAGTACAACAATAGAAACAGACAACAAAAAGCGGCAGAGCATCTGAAATTCAGACACTCTGCCGCTTTATTTTGGAGCAGGATACGGGACTCGAACCCGCCGCCTACTGCTTGGGAAGCAGTCGCTCTACCGGATGAGCTAACCCTGCAAGCTACCCTATTAGTTTAGCAAAGGTGAGCGGGTTTGTCAACTATTTTTTTGATTCATTTTTTCTTCAGGGTACGACGCAGTGCGGCAAGTTCGGCCTCAATATGCTCCAAAGCCTGATCCAGGGCGGCGCGGTTCAGGGTCTCGGTGTCGGTGCGGCCGACCAGATAGTCGATGCTGACGCCGAAATAGTCCGCCAGGCGGATGAGCGCTTCGCTGTCCGGGCGGGTGCGCTCCGTCTCGTAGTTGGAGATGGTCTGCTGGTCGATGCCGACGGCATTGGCAACGTCGATCTGGCGCAGGTCGCGGTCCTCGCGCAGGTCACGGATTCGGTTCATCTTAGACGCCCCCTTTTGTATTCGTTCTCTATTCTACAAAAGTATTTGTATCGAAGTGCTGTTTTACAAAAATAATAGAGCTAAATCGATACGATAAGACGAAAAAATTTGTATTATGTGAGTGAACTTACAAAGAAAAACTGTTTTTGACTCTTGCTGTACAAATAATTTTGTGCTAAAATTGGCTTGCAAACAAATTTATTTGTGCGAAAGGCTGATTGAAAGGAGAAATTTTGTATGGCAGAAGTTCAGGATATCCCGGTTTCGGTTACTTACACAGGAAAGACGATGCAGCGTCATGAAGTTGTTGCATATCTGAAGGAACTCTGTTTTTACAAAGTTGCGCAGGATGAGCTGAAAGAAGCGGTCAATGGGATGTCGAGCCGGATTCAAGAGCTGGAAACGAAATACAATAAGCGGCCGATGCCTCCGCCGAGCGAGAAACCACCGGAGAGGAACTGGGTGGGATTGGTCTTCTGGCTGGTGATATTTACTGCGGCAGGAATCTGGATGATGACGCATTGGCACAACCGCATCATAAAGATGATTGGAATTGGTGCAATGGCTTTTTTCTATCTCTGCTGTATCATCGGCGAAAAAGATTCGTACAAAAAGAGTTGTGAAGACTGGGAAGCTTCGAAGGAGACCTATGCAAAGGAGCAGGTCTGGCGAAAAGAAGTGGAAGCGAACCAGGTCGATGGAAAGCCCAAAGAAATCGCAGAGGCCATGCGGGAGAGGCAGGGGTATCAGGAGGCTTTGGAACGAATCGGAACGCGCTGTCAGGAACTGGAAGCGGAGAACATTTTGCCGTCCGGTCTGCTTGTATGGCCGATTCCGGCAAAGCTAAGATCGTATTTTGATGAGGGCCGCGTGAACACGCTATCGGAATCGATCAATCTGTTTCATGCGGAATGCCAGAGCATTGCACAACAGCAGCAGCTGATGCAGATGCAGGAAGAGATGCGGACGCGGCAGGAGGCCATGATCATGCAGCAGAACCTGAATGCGGCGCGGCTCTCAGAGCAGATCAACACGGCAAAGAATGAGATCGAGATGGACAACTTCATTCAGTCGTGCTTTGTGCAGGATCGTCTGGACAGCATTTATCGTGAAGTGCGGGACCAGTGATGCAATAATTTATAGGAGGAATCATTTATGTCTGCGTATCTTGACATCCGGGTGAAAAATGGCCTTTCTTTTCCGAATTCGAGCGGTCTGAAGGTGCTGGAGCAGTATGACCCCATCTATTTTATCCGGCTTTACATCGACAGCGATAAGGAGTACACGAAACTCCACGCTTCGAAGACGGCGCATCATATCCCGGTGGAGCCGGGTGCACATCTGGTCATCATTTCCCGGCGTCTTGTCGGTAAAACGACCTTGACCGACATTGGATACATAGCGCTCGGTGGTGCGATTGGCGGGCTGGTTGGCGGTTCTGGAATGGGCGCTATGAGCGTGGATATGGCACAGCGGTTTATCACGGAAAATCATCTGGATAATGCCAGAGTGCTGGAATTTCACGAAGGCCAGACCATTTCCTGTGAGGTGAGACCGGATTGGCATGGTCAGCCGAAAATCACCTGGCTGTAAATCCAAATCATTTTGCCGCAGGGGTTCTTTTTTGAACCTCTGCGGCTTTTCTTTGTCTGCAAAAAATGCTATACTAAAAAGGACAATCTGTTTTTGGAGAGAACCTGTATCATGATCTTTGTCCCATTGCTGCACTACTTCAAGTGCAAAAATTCATACAGCGGCAGCGAAGCCGGGATGCGGTATCTGCTCACGCCCGGCAAGCGCACGGTGCCTGACCCGGAAGGCGGGGAGGGGGCCGAAAAAGAGGAGGCCATCCTCACAGTGGACATCTGGCCGGACCCCTGGGCGCTGGACCAGACCGACCCCGCGCTGCGCCGCCGCGAAGTCTTCCCGCTGAGCGACGCGGGCCGCGCCGCTGCCGCGCAGTGCATGAAGGAGGCCTTTGAGGCCGAGCCGGAGCGCTGGAAGAACACCCCCTCCATCCTGGATTGCGAGCCGTGGGCACCGCCTGCGGCGGAGGAGGAAAAAGCTGAATGATCTATCGTTTGAAAGAGCAGAAGGGCGATGCCATCGCCGTGCCGCAGCTGGTGTTTTCCAAGCTGGGCATCGCGGAGGAGTACAATGTCCGGGTGGCGCTGTATGTGCTGGCCACCGGCGTGACCGACCCGGAGAAGATCTGCGCAGACCTCAAGCTCCGCAGTAAGATGAGCGCTGAGAGCGCGCTGGCCTTCTGGGCCGGTGCGGGTCTGCTGGAACGCTACGAGGAGAACGCCGCACCGGGCGAGGAACCCAGCGCCCCGGCCCCCATGACCTGGGCCGAGATCGCAGCGGCCTCCCGCACGGACCCGATGATCTCCAGCCTCATTGACTGCGCACAGGCCGGGTTTGCCCGTCCACTGACCCACAGCGAGATGGAAAAGCTCGTCAATCTGTACATCGTCGAGGGCTTTGCGCCGGAGACTGTCATGCTCTGCGTGGCCTATGTGGCCAGCCGGGGCAAGCGGACGATGGGGGCTGTGAGCCACGAGCTGAAGGTCTGGCGCGCCGAGGGCGTGGAGTCCGGCGAGCAGGCAGACGCACATTTGCAGCTGCTGGCCCTCCGCGCCCAGCGGGAGCAGTACGTCAGCGGTCTGCTGGGCATTGCCGAAAGCGAACTGACCCTCGGCGGGCGCAAAGCCATCGCCCGCTGGTACGAGGTCTACGGTTACGACGATGCCATGGTGGAGGAAGCCGCCGTGCAGGCCGGTGCCAAGCGGGACCTGTGGTACTGGAACAGCATCCTCAAGACCTGGAACGCCAAGGGCCTGCGCACCGTCCACGATGTGCGTGGGCCGGTGGCCGGAGCGGGTGCCAGCCGGAACATCCGGGTGGACCGCGAGACGCCCAGCGGAAACGACTTCCTCAAAAACGCTGTCCGCCGCCGCTCCCTGCGGAAACAGCCGGACGAAGCATCGCAGTAAGGAGAGATTATGCGTACCAAACGTGAACTGTATCAGGAGGCGATGCGGGCCGTCGCGCTGCGGCGTCAGACCGCGCGCGCCAACGCCGAGGATGCCCGCGCCGCAGCCGAAGCGGCCGTCCCGGCCCTCCGCCACGCCGAAGAAGAGGTGCGGGTGCGGGGCGTGCGCTGTGCGCTGGCCGGTGCTTCCGGCAAGGACCGCACCGCCGCTGCCGCCGCACTGGCCAAGGCAAAACAGGATCTGACGGCCCTGCTGGCGTCCAGCGGACGCCCCGCCGATGCGCTGGAACCGCATTTCACCTGCAAAAAATGCCAGGACACCGGCACGTTCGAGGGGCACACCTGCATCTGCGTCCACAAGCTCATGCAGAAACTCCGCCGTGAGGAGATCGAGAGCCTGTCCAGCCTGTCCATTTCCAGCTTCGATACCATGGAGCTGCGCTACTACCCGAACACCATGGACGACAAGCTGGGCGAGCCGGTCCGCAGCTACATGGGCGGTCTGCTGGCGGAGCTGCGCGCGTATGCCGAAGAGTTTGACCGCAGCAGCGAGAGCCTGATGCTGTTCGGCAATGCGGGCCTGGGCAAGACCCACGCGGCCCTTGCCATTGCGGGCATCGTGCTGGAAAAGGACTTCGATGTCATTTACGTGTCCAGCCCGGACTTTTTCTCCAAACTGGAAGCACTGCACTTTGGTGCAGACCCCGGCGGCGAGGAGGAGACCCTGCTGCAGACCGCCGCCGGGGCCGACCTGCTCATTCTGGACGACCTGGGCACCGAGTTCAATTCCAACTTCTTCCTGAGCACCCTGTACAGTCTGCTCAACAACCGGCTGGGGGCGCACCTGCCCACCATCGTCACCACCAACATCACGGACGGCGCGCTGCTGGAAAAGCTCTATACCGAAAAGATCTCCAGCCGCCTGTCGGCCTTCGTGCCCTGCCTGTTCGCCGGGCAGGATATCCGCAGCCAGAAGGCGCAGGAAGTATAAATGTTCATAAATAAGGTGTATCCTGAACAGGCTGCACCGCAACGATAGAAAATGATCCAAAGAGATGGGGTAAACTGATATGCAGAAACGATCGCCTGCCAGGCGGATGACCTACCGGGAGTGGAAGATCCGCAAATGTCTGCGGCTGGCGCGGAACTGGGTGCTTTTTCTGGCCGCATGCGGCGGAGCCGTGGCGCTGATGGCCACCGGCATCCTCTGGCTGCTGCCCAAGGCCCACGCCCTGGTCGCGGGGCCGGTGCCCTTCACGGCACGGAACTACGACAGCAGCTCCTATGTGTTCGACGCCGCCGACGACCGGCTCGTGGTGGTGAACGCCAACCTCGCGCTGGAAGAAGAGCCTGCGCCGGAACTTGCAGTGGCCGACGACGCCACCGGCGAGCAGCTGGAGGCCGAGGCTGCTTCCGCTTACCGCAGCATGGCCGAGGCCGCGCAGGCGGACGGAGTCGAGCTGAACCTTGTGACCGGCTGGCAGGATGCGGATGCCCGCACCGCCGCCTACGAGGCCCGCCTGACCGCTTACAGCGCCGAGAACAGCCGCCTTTCAGCGGAGGAAGCCGCCGACCATACGGCCTCCTTGCAGCCTGCGGCCAGCACCAGCGAGCAGGGGACCGGCTACTGCGCCGACATCCTCTCGCCGGACTGCACCGAGAAGACGGCAGCCTTTGCCGAGACCCGTGCCTATGAGTGGCTGACGGCCTATGCCGCCGAGTACGGCTTCATCCTCCGCTGGCCGGAGGACCGCCAGAGCGCCACCGGCATGGTCTACGCCCCCTGGCACTGGCGGTATGTGGGCGTGGAGAATGCCTGCGCCATCCGGGAGTCCGGCCTTGCGCTGGAAGAGTTCCTCGCGCTGGAACGCGCAAAATCATAAATCCAAAGGAGAAACCATTGAAACGAACCGAGATCGCGCCCGGCGTCCATCTTTCGTGGGACCCGGCACCAAAATTCAACCGCTGCCGCATCAGCCTCCATTTCGCTTTCCCGGCAAAGCGTGAGACGGCCACCGCCCACGCGCTGCTCCCGCTGGTGATGGAGCGCGGCTACGCGGACTGCCCCGATATGACCCAGATGACCAAAAAGCTGGCCCGCCTGTACGGCGCAGACCTGACCGTGGACGCCCGCCCGCTGGGCGCGAACCACAACCTCTGCGTCAGCGCCACCGGCATCAAGAACCGCTTTGCGCTGGAAGGGGAGGACCTCACCCGCGAATACGCCGCACTGGCGCTGGGCACGGCCTTTCACCCCGCCTTTTCGGGCGGCGTGTTTGACCCGGAGGCCGTGGCCATCGAGAAGCAGATGCTCCGCAAATCGCTGGAAGATGAAGTGAACGAAAAGCGCATCTACTGCCAGCGGCAGGCCAACCGGGAGTTCTTCGGGGCCAGCCCTGCAGGCATCCGGCAGGAGGGCTATCTGGAAGAGGTGGACGGCCTGACGCCGGAGACCCTGACCGCCGCCTACCGCGAAATGCTGGAGACCGCACAGATCGAACTGCTCATTCTGGGCTGCGGCGCGGCAGAGACCCAGGCCGTCGCGCAGGCGCTGCTGGGGGAGCTGGCCGCGGTGGCCCGCCGCCCGGTGCCGCTGTGCGAAAATCTGGCGATGCCCCGGCAGGAGGCCGTGCGGAAGACGGAATGTTTCGACACCGTGCAGGCCAAACTCTGTATGCTCTTCACGCTGGGCGAGCCGATGCAGCCGGACCAGATGGCAGCTGTCCGGCTGGCCATGGCGCTTTACGGCGGCAGTGTCACCAGCCGTCTGTTCCTCAACGTGCGGGAGCGCGACCACCTGTGCTACTACTGCTCGTCCAGCTTCCAGAGCTTCACGGGCAGCATGGCAGTGAACAGCGGCGTGGAACACGCCGATGCCGCCCGCGCCGAGCAGGCCATCCTGAAGGAACTGGACGATCTGCGCACCGGGCCCATCACCGAAGAGGAACTGGAAGACTGCCGCCTCTCCCTGCTGAGCGGGATGGCGGGCATCGAGGACAGCCTGGGCGGCATCGAGACCTGGTACTATATGGAGGTGCTGCGGGGCGGGGCTGTGCAGACCCCGGACGAGGCCCGTGCGGCCCTGCGCGCCGTCACAAGAGAAGACGTCCGCGCCATCCTGCGCCAGCTGACGCTGTCCGTGAGTTACCTGCTGACCAGAGAGGAGGGGCCGGCCCATGTCTGAATTGCAGAGCAAAGCCCTCGCGGAAGCGGCGGCAGACCAGTGGAAGGTGCTTCCTTCCGGGCTGACGGTCCTTGTGCGGCCCATGCCGGGCTATTCCGGCACCCATGTCATCTACGCCACCCGCTTCGGCTCCATTGACCGGGATTTCCGCCTGAACGGGCGGGAGGTTCATCTGCCCGCCGGTGTGGCGCATTTTCTGGAGCACAAGATGTTCGAGGATCAGGACGGCGACGCCTTCGCCAAGTTTGCGAAGACCGGTGCCAACGCCAATGCGTTCACCAGCTTCGATCGCACCTGCTACCTCTTCACGGCCACCCAGCAGCTGGACGAGAGTCTGGATGTGCTGCTGGGCATGGTGGGGCATCCCTATTTCACCGAACAGACCATCGCCAAGGAGCAGGGCATCATCGGGCAGGAGATCAAAATGTACGATGACAGCGCCGACTGGCGGCTCATCACCGGCCTGTGCGAGTGCCTTTACCACAGCCACCCGATCCGCAGCGACATCGCGGGCAGCTGTGAGAGCATTGCGGAGATCACCCCCGGCATGCTCTACGACTGCTGCGAGGCATTCTATGCCCCCGGCAATATGGTGCTGGCAGCAGCAGGCAATACCACCATGGAGCAGGTCCTGGCCGCCTGTGCGCGCCACGGCCTGCTGGACCCCCGCCCCGAAGAGCGGGTGCAGCGCCTTTGGGCCGACGAGCCCATGACGCTGGCGGCTGCGGAAAAGCGCATCCGGATGCCGGTCTCGAAGCCCTGCTTCGGCCTCGGTTTCAAGGAAGCGCCCCTAGCACCGGACGACCTGCGCAGCGAGATGCTGTACGACCTCGTCCTCTGCTGCATCTGCGGCGGGATGTCGCCGCTCTACCGCCGCCTGTACGATTCCGGCCTGACCAATCCCGGCTTCGGCGGGGAAGTGCTGCGGGTGGACGGCTGCTGCTGCATCCTCTTCACCGGCGAGAGCGATGAGCCCGACACCGTGAAGCAGCTGCTTCTGGATGAGATCGAACAGGTCCGCCGTGCGGGCATCGACCGGGAGGTCTTCACCCTCTGCAAGAACGAAAAATACGGCCAGTTGATCGAAAATTTGGAAAATGTGGAGGACTCGGCCAGCCAGATGGCAGACTTCGCCCTCTCCGGCCAGACGGTCGCCCAGCAGATCGCAACGCTGGCGGCGCTGACCGCCGAAGACGCCGATGCCGCCTTGCAGACCATCCTGCAGCCGGGCCGGATGGCAGCGATGTACATCGACCCGGACGGTACGGCGGACCTGACCGACACGGACGATGAAGCAGAACTGGAGGACTGACATGACGCATTTGACGAATTTGGTAGAATTTCCGGCACTGGGGCTCAGCTTTCCGCTGAACCGTGTTGCCTTTTCCATTGGCGGCATCAACATTTACTGGTACGGTGTCTGCATCGCGGTGGGCATGTGCCTGGCGCTGGTGTTCGCGTTCCGCCACGGGGTGGAGTTCGGCGTGGACGCCGACGCCATGGTGGACGTCATCCTCATCGGTGTCGTGATGGGCATCCTCTGCGCCCGGCTCTACTATGTGGCGATGGCACCCTACAATTACGATTCCCTGTGGGAGGTGCTGGCCATCCGGGACGGCGGGCTTGCCATCTACGGCGGCGTCATCGGCGGCTTCCTGTTCGGCGGTCTGGCCTGCAAGTGGCGCAAGGTGCCGGTGCTGCCCATGTTCGACCTGGCCGCGATGGGCTTTCTCATCGGGCAGGGCTGCGGCCGCTGGGGCAACTTCTTCAATCAGGAAGCCTTTGGCTGCAACACCACCCTGCCCTGGGGCATGTACAGCGAGGCTACCCACGACTATCTGCTCAGCAGCGTGGTCACAGCGCCCAAAGGAGTGATCATTGACCCGAATCTGCCGGTGCATCCCACCTTTCTGTATGAGAGCATCTGGTGCTTCGTGGGGCTGTTCCTGCTGGTGCGGCACATCAAAAAGCGGAAGTTTGCGGGCGACATCGCCCTGCGCTACCTCATCTGGTACGGCGCGGGCCGGTTCTGGATCGAAGCTCTCCGCACCGACAGCCTGCTGCTGGTGCCCTCCATCGGCCTGCGGGTGTCGCAGGTGGTGGCGGCTGTGGCCGTTGTGGGCGGCATCGTCGCCGAGGTCCTTCTAACGAAAAAGTACAAGGGCAAGCCGCTTATGGTGCCGCTGGCCCTTACCACCGAGAACCGCGCCCTCGCCGCAAAGGCGAAAAAAGCAGACCCTGCCTTCCGGCTGGAGCCGGAAGAGTTGGCCGCGTCCAGCCCGCGCGCCCTCTTTGTGGAGCGCACCGAGGCCTACAACAAAACGGTGAAGGAGCAGCTGACCTCCGCATCCTGAAAAAACTTTGCGGGAATGCGCAAAACCCCTTGCAATTGGCTCATTTTTCTGCTATACTATTCTAGCCGCTTGGTGTGGGCACCGCAAATGGCCCCGTAGGGGTCTGCCTTTACGACCAGCGAGTACAACGAAAAGGAATGAAACAAATGTACGCAATCATTGTTACCGGCGGTAAGCAGTACCGCGTGGAGCAGGGCGACATCGTCTACATCGAAAAGCTGGACGTTGAGGCCGACTCCGAAGTGAAGTTTGATCAGGTTCTCGCTATTGGCGAGGAGGGTTCTGTGAAGGTTGGCGCTCCTGTTGTTGAGGGTGCTACCGTTTCTGCCAAGGTCATCAAGAATGGCAAGGGCAAGAAGCTGAACATCATCACCTATCGCGCAAAGAAGCACAGTGCTCGCCGCATGGGCCATCGTCAGCCCTATACCAAGGTTGAGATCACTGCGATCAACGGCTAAGGAGGAAAATTACAATGGCACATAAAAAGGGCGTAGGCAGCACCAAGAACGGCCGTGATTCTGCGGCTCAGCGTCTGGGCGCAAAGCGTGCAGATGGTCAGTTCGTTCTGGCCGGCAACATCCTTGTTCGTCAGCGTGGCACCCACATTCAGCCGGGTGAGAACGTTGGCAAGGGCAGCGATGATACCCTGTTTGCTCTGGTTGACGGCACCGTCCGCTTTGAGCGCGTGGGCAAGAGCGGCAAGAAGTGCAGCGTGAAGCAGTAACTTCTGCCTGAAAAACTGCAACCTGAAGAGCCGGACCCTTGTGGCCCGGCTCTTTTTTGAGTGATTTGAGTAAAAGCAATGACCTCTCCGGCAATGCCCTGCATTGCGCCTGCCCACATGAGGGAAGGCAAAACGGAGAGGCTGATAAGGAGGGCCTGTATGGCAGCACAAACCAACTTTATCGACATCGCCACCATCTGGCTCCACGCGGGCAAGGGCGGCGACGGCGCGGTGAGCTTTCACCGCGAAAAATTCGTGGCAGCAGGCGGCCCGGACGGCGGCGACGGCGGCCGCGGCGGCGACATCATCTTTGTGGTGGACGACCACCTGACCACCCTGATGGATTTCCGCTACAAGCGCAAGTATGTGGCCCCGGAGGGCGGCAAGGGCGGCGCGAGCCTGTGCCACGGCAAAAATGCCGAGAACCTCGTCATCAAGGTGCCGCTGGGCACGGTCATCAAGGACGCCGAGAGCGGTCTTGTCATTGCCGACCTGTCCGACCACACCCCCGTCACCGTGGCAAAGGGCGGCCGCGGCGGCTACGGCAATGCACATTTTGCCACGCCGACTCGCCAGATCCCCAAGTTTGCCAAGCCCGGTGTGCCCGGTGAGGACATCCAGGTCACGCTGGAGCTGAAGCTCATCGCCGATGTGGGCCTGATCGGCTTCCCCAATGTGGGCAAGTCCACCCTCATCTCCACCATCAGCGC